>Ga0209368_1000241_pt1 | contig 71772 bp, 77 predicted proteins | sample EBPBio242008_DNA_FD_185862 | JGI IMG/M metagenome (GOLD analysis project Ga0209368, IMG submission 185862) | Wastewater treatment Type I Accumulibacter community from EBPR Bioreactor in Madison, WI, USA - Reactor 1_4/24/2008_ DNA (SPAdes)... | ecosystem: Engineered > Bioreactor > EBPR >...
GGCCGAAGCCGGGCTGGCGGGTGACGGCAAAGCCCGATGCCGCCAGCGCCCGGCGGACATGGCCGGCGGCGGTGTAGGTGGCGAAGGTGCCGCCGGGGGCGGTGTGGGCGGCGACCTGGGCCATCAGGGCATCGGACCAGAGGTCGGGGTTCTTGGCCGGGGCGAAGCCGTCCAGATACCAGGCATCGGCGCGGCCCGCCCAGGCGGGCAGGGTTTCGCGCGCATCGCCCAGGATGATTTCGGCTTCGAGGCCCGGCAGGGACAGGCGGGTTTCGCCCCTGCTCCACTGGTCGAGGAAGGGGGCGGCCACGGCTTCGGCCTCGGGGAAGGCGGCCAGCGCGCGGGCGATGTCGGAGGCGGGCAGGGGGAAGGCCTCGAACGAGGTGTAGCGGATCGTGCCGGGTGCGGGGCTGGCGGCGCGGGAGATGAGGGTGGCCATCAGGTTGAGGCCGGTGCCGAAGCCCAGTTCGGCGATATGGAAGCCGTCGCGGAAGCGGGCGGGCAGGTGGTTGCCGGCAAGGAAGACGTGGCGCGTCTCGTCCAGGCCGCCGGCCAGCGAGAAATAGGGGTCGTCGAACCGGGTCGAGACGGGGATCGTTCCGTCGCGCCAGGTCAGAGCGGTCTGGTCGGGTGTGGACATCTGGCCTAAGCCGAGGGGGAGCGGGCGACGTATGGGCAAGGGGGCCGGGAATGGCAAGAGCGGATGTCACGGTGCGGGGTGGCGGCATCTTCGGGCTGTCGGTCGCCTGGGCCTGCCTGCGGCGCGGGGCGCGGGTGCGGCTGGTCGAGGCGGCGCGGATCGGTGCGGGGGCGAGCGGCGGAGTGGTGGGGGCGCTGTCGCCCTTTGCGCCCGGCCGGTGGGACGAGGTGAAGGCGTTCCAGCTGGAGGCGCTGGAACTGGCGCCGGCCTGGTGGGGCGAGGTGGCGGCGGTGTCTGGGCTGGCCACGGGCTATCGCCGGGTGGGGCGGCTGCAACCCTTGGCCGATGAGGCCGCTTTGGCGGCGGCGCGGGTGGCGGGCGAGGCGGCGGAGCGGCACTGGGGGCCGGGGATGTGGCGGCTGGTGCGGGCGACCGGGGCGGCCTGGGAGCCGGTGAGCCCCTCGGGCTGGCTGGTGGAGGACCGGCTGTCGGCGCGGGTGCACCCGCGGCTGGCGGGGGCGGCGCTGGCGGCGGCCTTTCAGGCGATGGGGGGCGAGGTGGTGCTGGGCGAGGCAGAGGACGAGGGGGCGGTGGTCTGGGCCACGGGGGCGGCTGGGCTGGCGGCGCTGTCGGCCGACCTGGGGCGCGAGGTGGGGCGCGGGGTGAAGGGGCAGGCGGTGCGGCTGGCCTTCGAGGCCGGGGCCGGGGCGCCGCAGCTTTATGCGGGCGGGCTGCACCTGGTGGCCCATGTGGACGGGACGGTGGCGGTGGGCTCGACCTCGGAGACCGAATGGGCGGGTGAGGGGCCGGACGCGCTGGCCGAGGGGCTGGTGGCCCGCGCGGTGGCGGCGGTGCCGGCGCTGGCGGGGGCGGCTGTGGTGGAGCGGTGGGCGGGCATCCGGCCCAGGGCGCGGAGCCGGGCGCCGATGATGGGGGCCTGGCCGGGGCGGCCGGGGCACTGGGTGGCCAACGGGGGGTTCAAGATCGGCTTCGGGGTGGCGCCGCTGGTGGGCGAGGTGATGGCCGAGCTGGTGCTGGAGGGGCGGGACCGGGTGCCCGCGCCGCTGCGGGTGGAGGCATCGCTGTAGGCGTCCGAGCTTGGACGCCATTGTGGTGTAAGCAATATCAATGGCTTGCGCGCGCCGATTCAGGTTTCGTTAACGGATGACCTAGTCGCGCTTGCGCAGCGGTGCGCCGGCGAGGCGGGCGCCGAGCGCGTTGTAGATGGGCGGGTTGCGCAGCACGGTGGGCAGGATCAGCGCCCCGGCGCAGGCGGCGAGCATGGGCAGGAGCATCGCCACGTTTGCCGTCATCTCGGTCACGATGACGATGGCGGTCAGGGGCGCGCGGACCGATCCGGCGAAGAAGGCGGCCATGCCGACGACGGCAAAGCCCTCGGGCGTGATGTCGAGGCCGGGCAGCAGGACCGACAGGCCGTGCCCGATCCAGAGACCGATGAGGGCGCCGAGCGCCAGCATGGGCGCGAGCAGGCCGCCGGGCGTGCCGGCCGAGAAGGAGACGGCCCCCAGCAGGAAGCGGATCGCGATGAGGGCGGGAAGGGCGGCGAGGCCGACCTCGCCGTCGATGGCGGCCTGCGAGAGATGGTCGCCGCCGCCGACCACGGCGGGCAGGAACCAGGCCAGCGCGCCGATGGCGGCGCCGATCAGCGCGGCACGGGCGACGGGGGGCAACGGCAGGCGGGCGGCGATGTCCTGCGTGGCGAGGATGGTCTGGTTGTAGGCGACGGCGATCAGGCCCAGGACCATGCCGAAGGCCAGGTAGATGCCGCTGATGAGCGGCTGGTCGGGCAGGTCCACGGTGATGTTCAGCGCGGGAACGTTGCCAAGCATCAGGCGGCTGACGAGGATCGAGGCGGATGAGGCCATCAGCGCGGCGATGGCGAGGCGGTTCTCGAAGCGGCGGACGAGTTCTTCGAGCACGAAGATCGCCCCGGCGATGGGGGCGTTGAAGGCGGCGGCAAGGCCGGCGCCGGCGCAAGCGGCGGTGAGCAGGCTGCGCTCGGCGGCGGCGCGGCGGAAGACGAGGGTGGTCAGGTGGGCGATGCCGGCGCCCATCTGGACGCAGGGGCCTTCGCGGCCAAGGGCGAGGCCGCCGCCGATGGCGAGGATGCCGCCGAAGAACTTGACCGGCACGAGGCGCAGGCCCGCGGGGGGCAGGCGGCCATCGACCACGGCTTCGACATGGGGGATGCCGCTGCCGGCGGCGGTCTGGGCGAAGCGCAGGACAAGCCAGGCGGCGAGCGCGGCGCAGGTGGCGGAAAAGGCGGCCATGAGGGCGGGCCCGGCATATGCGGCGGGGCCGTTCAGGTGGACCACGAACCAGGTGAGCAGCGTGTCGCGCAGGGCGCTGGCGTGGTGCAGGCCCATGAGGAACAGCGAGACGATGGCGCCGGTGACAGTGCCGCCGAGGCCCGCGAGCAGGGCAAGCGCGGCCAGCGCGCGGGGCGAGTCTTCGGGTCGGGGCGCTTCGGTCACTGGAACACCGGCAGGATCAGGGGGGCGAGGAGGGCGGTTGCCACGGCGTTCAGCACCATGCCGAGGCCCGCGAAGGCGCCGGCGGTCGGGTTCACCTGAAGCGCGCGGGCTGTGCCGATGCCGTGGCTGGTGACGCCAAGCGCAAAGCCGCGGGCGCGCCAGTCGGTCAGGCGCAGGAGGTTCAGGAGCGGCGTGGCGAGGATCGCCCCGGTGATGCCGGTGAGGATGGCCAGAACCGCGGCAAGGGTGGGCGAGCCGCCGATGTGTTCGGCCACGCCGATGGCCACCGGGGCGGTGGCGGATTTCGGCGCGAGCGAGGCCAGCAGGGTGCCGTCGATGCCGAAGGCGCGGGCGAGGCCCAGGGTGACGAGCATCGCGGTCAGCGATCCCGCCAGAAGGGCCGCGCCCACCGGCAGGATGGCGCGGCGCAGCCGGTCGAGGTTGTCATAGAGCGGCAGGGCCAGGCAGACGATGGCGGGGCCGAGCAGGAAGTGGACGAACTGCGCGCCTTCGAAATAGGTGGCATAGGGCGTGCGGGAGAGGTGCAGCACGATGCCGAGGATCACCACCGAGATCAGCACGGGGTTGGCGAAGGGCGAGCGGCCCGAGGCGCGGAAGATCGCATCGGCCAGGGCATAGGCGGCGAGCGTGGCGGTGAGCCAGAGAAGCGGGCCGCGGGAGAGATAGCTCCAGATTTCGGTGAATTCACTCATCGCGCGACCCCGTGAGCCGGGCGACGGCGGTGAAGGCCAGCGCGCCGACCGAGATGGCCGCGGCGGTGGAGCCGAGGAAGATCACCACCAGCGCCCCGGCATGGGAGGCGAGCGAGGACAGGTGGCCGATGACGCCCACCCCCGCGGGCACGAAGAGGAGGGCAAGGTTGCCGAGAATGCCTTGGGCCACGGGGCGCACGATGTCGCGCAGGCGGGGGAAGGCCGCAAGGCCGGTGGTGAGCAGGACGAGCCCGATCACCGGGCCGGGGACCGGCAGGCCACTGAGGCGGGAGAGGATCTCGCCCGCCATCTGGCAGAGCAGAATGGCCAGGATGGCATGGATCATTTGGGGCCTTCGGAGGGAGCGGTGCTTGGCAATACGGTGCTTGGTGAAACGGCGCGGCGGAAGGTGAGGGAGGTGGGGCGGTCGTGGCCCGGATGCGCCGTGCGGTCGGTTTCCCGGAAGCCGAGGGCGCGGAAGGTGGCGTGGTTTTCCGTGAGCTCGACGCGGGTTTGCAGTTCCAGCATGGGGAGGCCGAGCGCGCGGGCGCGCGCTTCGGCCGTGTCGATCAGCGAACGGGCAAGGCCCTTGCCGCGATGGCTGCGGGCGACGGCGAGCTTGCCGATGTAGAGCGCGCCGGGCTTTACGGTCAGGAAGACGCAGGCGATGGGTGGCTGGCCGATCACCCAGACCCCGCCCTGCTGCGCCTGGGCGGCGATGTCCTCTGGTGTCAGCCGGTGCATCGAGGAGGGCGGGTCGATGCGCCCGTCCATGAAGGCGAAGCTGTCCTGGATGAGTGTCAGGATGGCCTGCCAGTCGAAGGGGGCTTCGGCCCGATACGGCGTCATTTGCGGGGCAGCCCGTCGTTCAGGTGGACCCAGGGCAGCATCTCGGCGGTGTGGACGTGCAGGGTGGGTTCATAGGCGGCGGGGTCGTCCAGGCTGGCGGCGTAGAAATGCGTCTCATTGGGGAACTTGTCGGAGCGGTAGGTCATCGGGCTGCCGCAGTGCGGGCAGAAGTCGCGCCAGGTGCCGGGGGAGGAGCTGTAGGTCGCGGGGCGCTCGCCTTCCCAGGTGAAGGTGCCGTCGCGGATGCCGAAGAAGCTGGTGTAGGGCGAGGAGGTCGCGCGGCGGCAGCTTTCGCAATGGCAATGCGCCTGCCAGAGCGGAGCCGAGTCGATGCGGTAGCGGAGCACACCGCAGAGGCAGCGGCCGGTGATGGGCGGGGTCAGGGGCATGGCGCGGTCCTTTTGCGGAAGGAAAGCGCGGCGACGGGGGCGGATCAAGGGGCTTGTCAACGGTGGGCTGGGATGCCCAGGCGGCAGATGCCCAAGATGTTGTGGATAACGCGCGGGCAACGGCCATATGCGGGGCGGGGGCGTTGACTCGGGCCGCCATTGGCCAGACCATGCGGGGTCTGATCCATCCGAGTCGAGGATTCCTTGCGCTTTACCCGGCTGCGCCTGAACGGCTTCAAGAGTTTCGTGGACCCCACGGACCTGATCATCCACGAGGGCCTGACCGGCGTTGTGGGGCCGAACGGTTGTGGCAAGTCGAACCTTCTGGAGGCGCTGCGTTGGGTGATGGGCGAGAACCGGCCCACGGCGATGCGCGGCGGCGGCATGGAGGACGTGATCTTCGCCGGGGCTGCGACGCGCGGCGCGCGGCATTTCGCGGAAGTGGCGCTGGTGATCGACAATGCCGAGCGGCTGGCGCCGCCCGGTTTCAACGATGCCGACACGATCGAGATCGTGCGGCGGATCACGCGGGATGCGGGCTCGGCCTACAAGGCGAACCAGAAGGACGTGCGGGCGCGCGATGTGCAGATGCTGTTCGCCGATGCCTCGACGGGGTCTCATTCGCCGGCGCTGGTGCGGCAGGGGCAGATTTCAGAGCTGATCAACGCCAAGCCCAAGGCGCGGCGGCGGATTCTGGAAGAGGCGGCGGGGATTTCAGGCCTTTATGCGCGGCGGCACGAGGCGGAGCTGAAGCTTTCGGGCGCCGAGCAGAACCTGACGCGGGTGGATGACGTGCTGGAGGGGCTGGCGGGGCAGCTGGCCACCCTGCAGCGGCAGGCGCGGGCGGCGGCGCGGTATCGCGAGATCGGCGAGGAATTGCGGCGCGCCGAGGGGATGCTGCTGTGGCGGCGCTGGCGCGAGGCGGAGGCCGCGCGGGAAGAGGCCGAGCGGCACCTGCGCGACCGGCTTATGGCGGCAGGTCAGGCCGAGGCGGCGGCGCGGGCAGCGGGCAAGGCGCGGGAGGAGCGCGAGGCGGTCTTGCCGCGGCTGCGCGAGGAAGAGGCGATTGCGGCAGCGGTCTTGCAGCGGCTGGTCGTGCAGCGGGATCAGCTGGGCGAGGCCGAGGCGCGGGCGCAGGAGAAGATTGCCACGCTGCGCGGCCGGATTGCTCAACTGGGCCGCGACATCGAGCGCGAGGCCGGGCTGAACCGCGATGCGGGCGAGACGATTCAGCGGCTGGACTGGGAGATCGAGCAATTGCTGCGCGCCCATGACGGCCACGACGAGCGGCTGGCCGAGGCGGTAGAGGCGGCGCGCGAGGCCGGCGCGGCGCTGGCCGAGCGCGAGGCGCTGATGAGCGAGGCGACCGAGGATGCGGCGCGGCTGGCGGCGCGGCACCAGTCGGCGCAGCGGCTGGTGGCCGAGGTCCGCGTCAGCGTGGAGCGCGCCGAGGGCGAGGCGGGCCGGGCGCGCGAGACGGTCGAGGCGGCGGAAGAGGCGCTGGGCCGGGCCGGCGAGGCGATGGAGGCCGCGGGCGAGGCGCGCGAGGCGGCGGCGGATCTGGCAGAGCGGGCCGAGGCGGCGCTGGAAGAGGCGGAAGCCGCGCGGGCGGAAACGCAAGGGCGCGAAAGCGAGGCGCGGGCGGCGCGGTCAGCGGCCGAGGGCGAGGCCAATGCGCTGCGCGCCGAGGTGGCGGCACTGGCGCGGCTGGTGGAGCGGGAATCGGGGGCGGGGCACCAGATGCTGGACCGGCTGACCGTGGCGCCCGGCTGGGAAAAGGCGCTTGGCGCGGCGCTTGGCGACGATCTGCGGGCGGCGGAGGTCACCGAAGGCTCGGGCTGGGTGGCGCTGCCGGGATACGCGGCGGTGGAGCCCTTGCCCGGGGGGGTGGAGCCCCTGTCGGCGCATGTCGCGGCGCCGCCGGCGCTGGCGCGGCGGCTGATGCTGATCGGCGTGGTGGACCGCGCGCAGGGGGCGGCCTTGCAGGCGGCGCTGCGGCCGGGGCAGCGGCTGGTTTCACGCGAGGGCGACCTGTGGCGGTGGGACGGGTTCCGTGCGGGGGCGGAGGATGCGCCTTCGGCGGCGGCGCTGCGCTTGCAGCAGTTGAACCGGCTGGTGCAGCTGAAGCGCGATCTGGAGGACGTGGCGGCGCGGGCCGAGGGCGCGCGGCGGGCGCATGAGGCGCTGACCGCACGGCTGGGGCAGTTGGCCGAGGCCGACCGTCTGGCGCGCGAGGCGCGGCGGGCGGCGGATGCGCGGGTGACCGAGGCCGACCGGGCGTTGTCGCGCGCCGAGGCGGACCGGTCCATTGCCGGGGGCAAGCTGGAAGCGGCGCGCATGGCGGTGGCGCGGTTCGAGGACGAGGCGGTTTCGGCCCGGGTGCGGCTGGAGCAGGCCGAGGCGGGCATGGCGGAACTGCCGGACCTGGACGCCGCGCGGGGCGCGGTGGAGACGGCGCGCATCGCGGTGGAGGCGGCGCGGATCGCCATGATCTCGCGCCGGTCGGCGCAGGACGAATTGCGGCGCGAGGGCGAGGCGCGGGTGCGGCGCCGGCAGGAGGCGATGAAGGAGCTGTCGGGCTGGAAGCACCGGCTGGAGACGGCGGAGAAGCGGGCTGAGGAACTGGGTCAGCGCCGCGAGGAGGCCGAGGCGGAACTGGACGAGGCGATGGCCGCGCCGGAAGAGATTGCCATCAAGCGCGAGGAACTGTCCGAGGCGATTGGCGGGGCCGAGGCGCGGCGGGCGAAGGCGCAGGATGCGCTGTCGGCGGCGGAGGGCGCGCTGCGGGCGGCGCAGGAGGCCGAGCGCGAGGCGGAGCGGGCGGGGTCCGAGGCGCGGGAGGCGCGGGCGCGGGCCGAGGCGCGGGCGGAAGCGGCGCGGGAATCGGTGGCGGTGACGGCGGAGCGCATCGCCGAGGCGACCGAGATGGCGCCGGCTGACCTGCTGGCGAGCCTGAAGGCCGACCCGGACAGGATGCCGGATGCCGAGGTGCTGGACACCGAGGTGGCGCGGCTGAAGCGGCAACGCGAGGCGCTTGGCGCGGTGAACCTGCGGGCCGAGGAGGATGCCAAGGCGGTGTCGGAGGAGCATGGCACGCTGGCGCAGGAGAAGGCCGACCTGGAAGAGGCGATCCGCAAGCTGCGTCAGGGCATCGCGGGCCTGAACCGCGAGGGGCGCGAGCGGCTGCTGACGGCCTTTGAACAGGTGAACGCCAATTTCGGCACGCTGTTCACCCATCTGTTCGGCGGGGGCGAGGCGCGGCTGGTGCTGGTGGAATCGGATGATCCGCTGGAGGCGGGGCTGGAAATCATGGCGCAGCCGCCGGGCAAGAAGCTGGCCACGCTGTCGCTTCTGTCCGGGGGCGAGCAGACGCTGACGGCGCTGGCGCTGATCTTCGGCGTGTTCCTGGCCAACCCCGCGCCGATCTGCGTGCTGGACGAGGTGGACGCGCCGCTGGACGACGCCAACGTGACGCGGTTCTGCGACCTTATGGACGAGATGACGCGGCGCACCGAGACGCGGTTCCTGGTGATCACGCACCATGCGGTGACCATGGCGCGGATGGATCGCCTCTTTGGCGTGACCATGGCCGAGCAGGGGGTGAGCCAGCTGGTGAGCGTGGATCTGAAGCGGGCCGAGGCGATGGTGGCCTGACCTGGCGGATCACCAGGACCAGCGGTGGCGTCAGTATTTGGACAAAGAGGAAGCGAGGGGTTCGCTTTTTCGGCTTGGCCCGCTAGATGGGGTCTGACCCGAGGAGGCGCCGATGCTGCACGATCCCCTGTTCATTCTGGCCGCTGTGGCCTGTCTGGTGGTGCTGGCCATCCTGATGCTTGGCGTGGGCGGTTTCGCCAAGGGCGGGGATTTCAACCGGAAGCACGCCAACCGGCTGATGCGCTATCGCATCGCGGCCCAGGCGGTGGCGGTGGCGCTGATCGTGCTGTTCGCCTGGCTGCACAGCAGGGGGTAAGGGATGGTTGTCCTTTCGAAGATCTACACGCGGACCGGCGATGCCGGGGAGACGGCGCTTGGCAACGGGGCGCGGGTGCCGAAACATTCGGCCCGGGTCAGTGCCTATGGCACGGTGGACGAGACCAATGCCACGGTGGGCCTGGCGCGGCTGGAAGCGTCGGGCGAGATGGACGAGGCGCTGAAGCGGGTGTCGAACGACCTGTTCGACCTGGGCGCCGACCTGTGCACCCCCGACATGGAGAAGGATGCCGAGCTGCCCTATACGCCCCTGCGGATGGTGGCGGCGCAGGTGGACCGGCTGGAGCGTGAGATCGACGCGATGAACGCGCGGCTGACGCCCCTGCGCAGCTTTGTGCTGCCGGGGGGCTCGCGTCTGGCGGCGCAGTTGCACCTGTGCCGGACGGTCTGCCGGCGGGCCGAGCGGCTGGTGGTAGAGCTGGCCGGGCAGGAGGCGGTGAACCCCGAGGCGGTGCGCTATCTGAACCGGCTGTCGGACTGGTTCTTCGTGGCGGGCCGCATCGCCAACGACGATGGCAAGGCCGATGTGCTGTGGGTGCCGGGCGCGAACCGCTGAGGGCCGGCTGATCGGCGCGGGCGATCAAAACGCGGCGTCCCGCCGCTGAATCGGGTCGTTTTTGGCCTGTATCATGGGGGCGTCTTTCGCTAGGACGTTGCCCGAGAGCTTGAACCGGCCCCGGTCCGTTGGCGCGGAGGGGCCCCTCTGACATGGGAGAAGGCCGCCGATGAAGGTGCTCGTGCCTGTGAAGCGGGTGATCGACTACAACGTGAAGGTTCGCGTGAAGGCGGACGGCAGCGGGGTCGACCTGGCGAATGTGAAGATGTCGATGAACCCCTTTGACGAGATCGCCGTGGAAGAGGCGATCCGGCTGAAGGAGAAGGGCATCGCCACCGAGATCGTCGTGGTCTCGATCGGTGTGAAGCAGTCGCAGGAAACGCTGCGCACGGCCCTGGCCATGGGCGCGGACCGCGCGATCCTGATCGAGGCGGCGTCGGACGTGCATCAGGACATTGAGCCGCTGGCGGTGGCGAAGCTTCTGGCGGCCGTGGTCAAGGAAGAGCAGCCCGGCCTTGTGCTGGCCGGCAAGCAGGCCATCGACAACGACATGAACGCGACGGGGCAGATGCTTTCGGCGCTTCTGGGTTGGGCGCAGGGCACCTTCTGTTCGGAAGTGGCGATTGCCGATGGCGCGGCGACCGTGACGCGGGAAGTGGACGGCGGGCTGCAGGTCATCAAGGTGAGCCTGCCCGCGGTTCTGACCGTGGACCTGCGGCTGAACGAGCCGCGCTATGCCAGCCTGCCGAACATCATGAAGGCCAAGTCGAAGCCCCTGGCGGCCAAGACGGCGGCCGACTACGGCGTGGACGTGACGCCGCGGCTGACCGTTGTGAAGACGGTGGAGCCGGCGGGCCGCAAGGCCGGGGTGAAGGTTGGCTCGGTCGACGAGCTGATCGCGAAACTCAAGGATGAGGCGGGGGTGATCTGATGGCCGTTCTTCTTCTTGCCGATGTGAACGAGGGCCAACTGGCGACCGACCAGGTGGCCAAGACGGTTGCCGCCGTGAAGAGCCTGGGCGAGGTGCATGTGCTGGTGGCCGGCCAGGGCGGCGATGCCGCGGCGGCCGAGGCGGCCAAGCTGGATGGCGTGGCCAAGGTGCTGTTCGCGGGCGACCATGCCTATTGCCATGGTCTGGCGGAATCCACCGCGGCGCTGGTCGTCTCGCTGGCGCCTGCCTACGAGCATGTCTGCGGCGCGGCTACCGCGTTCAACAAGAACGTCATGCCGCGCGTCGCGGCGCTGCTGGACGTGATGGTGATCTCGGACGTGACGGCGGTGGTGGACGGATCCACCTTCGAGCGGCCGATCTATGCGGGCAACGCGATCCAGACCGTGAAGTCGGGTGATGCCAAGAAGGTCTTCACCGTGCGGACCGCGGCCTATACCGCGGTGGGCATGGGCGGCGCGGCGCCGGTCGAGGCGGTGTCGGGTCCGGTGGCGGAAGGCTCGTCCTGGGTCGAGGACCGCGTGGCGGCGAGCGACCGCCCGGAACTGACCAGCGCGAAGATCGTGGTGTCGGGCGGGCGCGGCGTGGGGTCGAAGGAGAGCTTCGACCTGATCGAGGGCCTTGCCGACAAGCTGGGCGCTGCCGTGGGCGCGAGCCGCGCGGCGGTGGACTCTGGCTATGCGCCGAACGACTGGCAGGTGGGCCAGACCGGCAAGGTGGTGGCGCCGCAGCTGTATGTGGCGGTCGGCATCTCGGGCGCGATCCAGCACCTGGCGGGGATGAAGGACAGCAAGGTGATCGTGGCGATCAACAAGGACGAGGAGGCGCCGATCTTCCAGGTGGCCGATTACGGGCTTGTGGGCGACCTGTTCACCCTGGTGCCGGAACTGACCGGCAAGCTGTAAGGCTTGTGCCGCAGGATCGGAGCGGGGCGCCCATCGGGCGCCCCGTTCGCATTTCAGGCGGTCAGCATGGGGGTCAGCGCGTCGGCGATGCGGCGGTGGTCGGCGGGGCCCGGAACCGTGGCGGCTGCGGCGGCATCGAAGGGCGCGAAGGCGAGGCTGGAGATGTCCTGCCCCGGTTGTCCAAGCCGCACGTCGATGATGCCGTCGACCAGCGGGCGCAGGGCGCGGATCATCGCGGCATCGACGAAGGGGGCGGTGTCCAATGGGTCGGCAGCCTGGCCCGGCGGCGGGGGTGGCGCCTCGCCCAGCCACAACAGGAACCGGCGGCCGTTCAGCCCGTTCAGGAGGCGGGCCATGCGATCCAGCCAGACAGCCTGCAATTCGCGGGCGACGGCGGCAAATCGGGTGGGCGACCGGGCCTGCAGCACGGCGACGAGGTGCCGCGTGAAGGTGAATTCGGTGAAATCCACGTCGCGGTAGAGCGCCCGCAGATCGGCCGTGGCGGCGACGAAACGGTCGTTGCGCCGGGGATGGACCGAGTAGAAGCGGTTGGTCAGGTTCTGCGCGCCCAGCACCTGCACCACGGCGCAGTCGGCGCGGCGGGCGACATCCAGCGCGTCGGGATCGTTCAGGAAGGCATCGAGGCCGCCGTTCACGCAGCCAAGGTTCACCACGGCGCGGCCAAGCCGTTCCTCCAGCAGGTCGGGGAAGGGGCGGGGCACGAACTTGCCATAGACCTCGGTTCCGCCCAGCACCGCGATGTAGGGCGCGTCGAGGTCGCGCCTGGGGCCGCGGAACAGGAGCCGCGAACTGCCATAGCGGCATGGAAAATAGTCAAGAGCCCCGTCACGGGGATAGGCATAGGCCATCGCACCCACCCAAGTTTCATCACACCCACGGGTCAGGCTGGCCGATTCCGGTTACCGGGGGACTAAGGTGACAATTCTACGCGTCCCGCGGCCTTGCACCCCGTGGCGGCAGGTGCCTAATGTGCAGGCGCAGAGAAACGGGGGCGATGATGGCAATCCGGACGGTGGGCGTCGTGGGCGCGGGGCAGATGGGCAATGGCATCGCCCATGTCTTTGCGCTGGCGGGCTATGACGTGCTGCTTAACGACATCGCCCAGGACAGCCTGGACCGAGCCCTGGCGACGATCGACAAGAATATCGAGCGTCAGGTGGCGCGCGGCAAGGTGAGCCCGGAGGCCAAGGCCGAGGCGATGGGACGCATCCGCACCACGCTGATGCTGCCGGACCTGGGGCCTTCGGACCTGATCATCGAGGCCGCGACCGAGAAGGAAGTGGTCAAGCAGAAGATCTTCGACGAGCTTCTGCCCTATCTTGCGCCGCAGACCATCCTGACCTCGAACACCTCGTCGATCTCGATCACGCGGCTGGCCAGCCGGACCGACCGGCCGGAAAAGTTCATGGGATTCCACTTCATGAACCCGGTGCCGGTGATGCAGCTGGTCGAGCTGATCCGCGGCATCGCCACCGACCAGCCGACCTACAACGAGCTGAAGGCGGTGGTCGAGAAGCTGGGAAAGACGGCCTCGTCCTCCGAGGACTTCCCGGCCTTCATCGTGAACCGCATCCTGATTCCGATGATCAACGAGGCGGTCTATACGCTGTACGAGGGCGTGGGGTCGGTGCAGTCGATCGACACGGCGCTGAAGCTGGGGGCCAATCACCCGATGGGGCCGCTGGAACTGGCCGATTTCATCGGGCTGGACACCTGCCTGGCCATCATGAACGTGCTGTATGACGGGCTGGCGGACACCAAGTACCGGCCCTGCCCGCTGTTGACCAAGTATGTCGAGGCGGGTTGGCTGGGCCGCAAGTCGCAGCGCGGGTTCTACGATTATCGGGGAGAGGCTCCGGTTCCGACGCGGTAGTCACGCGCCCGTCGGCAGGAAGGTCCGATCCATCCTGGGACGGTCGTAGTCCAGCAGCCATGGGTTGAAATTGCGATAGAGATCCACTGTGGCTTCCTTGCTCGGGCCGATGACATCCATGCCTCTGTCATCGTAGACAAGCAGGACAAGACCTCGATCAAGGTCGGCAAGGTAGAGGTCAAGCCACCGAGACTTCGGACGGATGTCTCCGTCCTTTGCGACTGATGCCCAAAGCAGGATGTCCAACTGGGCGGCATCATTGGCCAGTTCGGTGCTGGACCAGTATCGGCACAAGTCCTTGCCGAAAGCTGCAATGTACTCCTGATCGGCCAGCAAGACTTTCTCTGGTTTAGTGAAGGTATGCTTGAAGCCCATTGCCGCGAGATCGCGAAATGACCGGGACGTGCGCGTCGTGCGGCGCTCGCCGTCATGGAAGCCTGCGAAGACTGTCAGCTTTGGGGAATCACGAAAGACTGACGCGGCAACTGTCCTGGCCCGGTCAATGGCATGCATAAACCTGTGCGGCCCGGGGGCCAAGTCGCCCCCCAGATTGAAGCGCAAAGCCCAAGTGGAAGCGTAGAACAGACTGTCGGGAAAACCATTCCAGCCAAAGTTGCTTCGAATTCTCTCCAGTGTGCGCGTCTGCTTGCCTATTGGCGCCACACCTACTTCCCCAACGCCAGCGTCGTTTCCCGCAGCCAGGCCAGGAAGCCCCGCGGGTTGCCTTCCCACTCCTTCAGCACCGAAGCCGGGATGGGTTCACCGACATGGGGGCGCTGTGGCTTGTTCAGGGCGCGGCGGATTTCATAGAGCAAGAGGCCCTGGCGCGGCGTGTCGCCCAACTGGTTGGCGATCTGGAACCAGCGCGAGTTCTGGCCGGTGAAGCGGATCGGCACGATGGTCGCGCCAGAGGAGCGGACGATCTTGTGGGTGAAGACGTTCCACTCGCCCTCGACGGCGGGGCCCCACCAGCCCGGCGACATGGCGACCTTCCCCGCGGGGAAGAGTATGATGGCGCCCCCGGCCTTGAGATGCTTCATCGTGTCGTCGCGCATCTGCAGGCCCAGTTCGCGGGAATTGTCCTCGTGCGGGAAGGGCACGGGGATCATGAATTCCTCGATCTCGGGGATGCCGGTCAGGAGCGAGCGGGTGAGGATCTTGAAGTCGGGCCGGCGGCGGGCGACCATCTCGCACAGGATCATGCCATCGACCAGGCCATGCGGGTGGTTGGCGGCGATGACGACCGGGCCCGTGGCGGGGATGCGGGCGATTTCCTCGGGCGGGGTCTGGATGTCGATCCCCATCTGGCGGATCGCCTTGGGCCAGAACGGCACGCCGAAGGGCGCGCCAGAGCGCTCGAACTGGCGGATGAGGTAAAGAAGCTTCGGCTTGGCCGTCAGCCATTCGATGGTGCGAATGGCGTTGGCCTTGACCGGGTTCTTGAACGTGCCGGCATAGGACAGCCGGCGCATGTCATAGGCCTTGGCCACCGAGTGGCGGCCCGCACCGGCGTGGTCTTCCGTTCTATCTGCCCCAGTCACTCGGACGAGCCTTCCCCCACAGCGGCCGAGATCAGTAGTCCTCGCCGAACTTGCCGGCCACCAGCGCCTGAAGCGCATCGGCGAGCTTACCGGCTTCGGCGCCGCTGGTTTCGACCTCAATAGTGGTTCCGCGCGAGGCTGCCAACATCAAAAGCCCCATGATCGAGTCGCCAGAGACCGTCATCCCGTCTTTCGAGACCTCGGCCTTGGCGTCATGCGCCTCGACCACCTCGACAAACTTGGCGGAAGCGCGGGCGTGCAGGCCCTTTTCATTCACGATGCGGAAGCTGCGGGCGATGGTCGTCGTCAAGGTTCAGTCACCTCCGCCGAGATCGAGGCTGTTGATGTATTTGCGTCCCGCATCCAGCGCGGCCGCGACGGCATCACGGACGGGCAGGTCGCGGGATTTGGCCAGCTTGATCAGCATGGGGAGATTCGCGCCATAGACGATGCGCCGATCCGAGCCGGCGCAGGCCATGAGCGAGAGGTTCGAGGGCGAGCCGCCGAACATGTCGGTCACGACCACGACGCCCTGGCCGGTATCGACCTCTTCGGCGGCTGCGCAGATCTCGGCCTGCTTGCGGGCGCGGTTGTGGTCATCCTCGATGGCGATGGCGCGCATCCCGGTTTGCGGGCCAACCACATGTTCGACCGCCGAGAGATATTCCCGAGCAAGTCCGCCATGCGCGACGATCACGATGCCGATCAAGGACCGCCTGCCCCCGCCTTCGCCGCCGGCAATGCTGCTGCGCGGCGTTCCAGTTCCCGGTGACGTTTTGACACCGGCCAGCCGGCTTCTGCAAGCGCCTTGCCCATTTCTTCCGCAACGGCGACGCTGCGGTGTTGCCCGCCGGTACACCCGAAGCCGATGGTCAGATGTGCCTTGCCCTCGTCCAGCTGTGCCGGAAGCAGGAGCAGCAGGAGATCGGTCACCTTGCGGATGAAGGCGGCATGGCGCGGGTCGGCCGCGACATGGGCCGCGACGGCCGGATCGCGGCCGTCCAGATCACGCAGGGCAGGGACCCAGTAAGGGTTCTTCAGGAACCGGCAGTCGAACACCATGTCAACGCCGCGCGGCAGGCCGCGCTTGTAGGAAAAGCTCTGGACCGAGACCGCCAGACGCTTCGCGCCCTGGGGTGCGAACCAGATCGCAAGCTCGGCCTTGAGGTCATGGGGCGACATCTCGGTTGTGTCGATCAGGTGATCGGCGCGCACGCGGATGGGGGCCAGAAGGTCGCCCTCGCGCTCTACCCCTTCGGCGGGCGTGTCGTCGGGCGCCATCGGATGACGGCGGCGGGTTTCGCCATAGCGGCGGATCAGCTCGGCCGGCGCGCAGTCGAGGAACAGCACTTCCAGCGACACGCGGGGGTCGCGGGTCAGCTCGTCGATCAGTTCGATCAGGGCGGTGGCGTTGAAGTCGCGGTTGCGCACGTCAAGGCCAAGCGCGATGGGCCGACCGATAGGCGGGCCGTCGATCAGGCGGGGCACCAGTGTCAGGGGCAGGTTGTCGATGGTTTCGTAGCCCAGATCCTCCAGCGCGGCGATAGCCGTGCTGCGCCCGGCGCCCGAGGGGCCGGTGACAAGGACGAAGCGGTGGTCCGGGCTGGCAGATTCGGTCATCCGGCGGGCTCAGGCTTGGCGACCGCAGCGCAGATGCTGCAGCAGCGAGACAACAAGATGGTCCGAGAGTGGCCCGAGGGCAAGATCAAGCGCGATACCGTGAACTTCGAACTGTCGTCGCGGGGGAAGTCTTTCGGTTTCGCTTTGGCCAAGGTCCACCGCCAGAACCAGCGGCGCTTCTGCCAGCGGGTCGGCGAGCAGGATGCCCAGGCCGCGCGCCTCGATCAGGCCGGAAAGGGTGGGGGGGCTGCTGGCAATGAGCCTGCCGTCGCGCGGCTGGACAAGGCAGCGGTCGTCCGCCACCAGGCGAGCGCCATGGGCCATCAGCCGCAGCGCCAGCGAGGACTTGCCCGAACCCGAGGGGCCGAGGATCAAGAGGCCCCGCCCGTCAACGGCGACGCAACTGGCGTGGATCGTGCCCGGGTCCGTTCTGGGGTCCGTTCTGGGGTCCGCGCCGCTGGGCGGAGGTTCGGGCCGGCCGGTCACACCGGCAGGCCCACCACGAAACGGGCGCCAAGCGGATCAGAGGTGGCGTCGGCCTGGGTCGGGCGGATGTTCTCGGCCCAGATCACACCGCCATGCGCCTCGACGATCTGCTTCGAGATCGACAGGCCGAGGCCCGAGTTGTTGCCGAAATGGGTGGGCGGCCGGTCCGAGTAGAAGCGCTTGAAGATCTTGGTCAGCGCCTGTTCGGGGATGCCGGGGCCTGTGTCTTCGACCACGACCAGCACCCGGTTCTCGCGCTTGCGGGCCCAGATACGGACGGCGTCGCCTTCCTCGCAGAAGGAGATGGCGTTGGTGATCAGGTTGACGAAGACCTGCGCCAGACGCGCCTCGAGCCCGCGGATGACAACGGGATCATGCGGGAAGTCGGTGATCAGTTCGACGCCCTTCTCGCTGGCCTGCTTGCCCAGGTATTCGGACAGGCTGGACAGGGTGCGGATGAGGTTGAATTCCTCTTCCTCTTCCTTGACCAGTTCGCTGTCCAGCCGGGAGGCGTTGGAGATGTCGCTGACCAGCCGGTCCAGCCGGCGCACGTCATGCTCGATCACATCCAGAAGCTTTTCGCGGTGCTCTTCCTTCTTGACCATGCGCAGCGAGCCCACGGCCGACCGCAGCGAAGCGAGCGGGTTCTTGATCTCGTGCGCGACATCGGCGGCGAATTGTTCGTTCGCGTCGATGCGGTCGTAAAGCGCGGCCACCATGCCCCGCATGGCGACGGATAGACGGCCGATCTCGTCCGGCCGGGCGGTCAGGTCTGGGATGCGCACGCGACCGGGGGTCATGCGGCGGGCGTCGCGGTCGCGACCGATCTCGGCAGCGGCGGCAAGGTCCGACAGCGGGTTCGCGATGGTCGAGGCCAGGACAAGCGACAGGCCGATCGAGACGAGGAGCGCGATGACGAACATCTGCAGCACCTGTTCGCGTTCATAGCGGACCAGGCGATCGATCTCGCCCGCGGCCGAGGTCAGCGCCACGACGCCGGTGACCTCGCCCGCCTGCCAGATCGGCGTTGCCACAGAGAAGAGCGTGCCACCCTCGGAGTCGCGGCTGGTTCGGGCGGTGGTTTCGCCGGCCTTTGCGTCCTGGAACAGCGCGGTTGCGCTGGCACGGGCATCGTATTTGACGGTGGCGACTTCCCGCGTGGAGATCAGGGCCGAAACCCCGTTCCAGACCGCGTTCAGGAAATCGGTGATGACGGTCGAGCGCTGGTCGCCTTCGGATGTGCCCGTCTGGGGCGTTCCGATCCCGGTGGCGACCATTTGGCCGTTCCGGTCGAACAGGAAGACCTCAACCCCTGGGCCTATGTTGGCGCCATCCAGTGCCGAGGTCATGTCGCCCCCCGGCGGGTTGGCAGCCGTCCTGGCAGCAACGACATCGGCCAGAAGCCGCGCTTCGGTGACCAGCGCCTGTTCGCGCTGCAGCACGAGGCTGTCCTTGAACGGATTGAGGAACAGCACGCCCACCACCATGACGACCAGCGCCATGAGGTTGAAGATCACGATCTTTCGGGCAAGCGGCGAGCGGTTCAGCGAGACGAAGCTGCCACGCCCCCGACGTTGAAGCAGGTCGGGATCGGCGGAAACCTCGGGCGAAACCCAATCTTCGCCCAGAAGCACGTCATTGGGACGCGCATTGGCTTCCTGATCGGGAGCGGGGCGCTTTGGCCCGCCGACTGGGCGTGCATCCGGCAAGGGCATGCGAGGGGCGGCGGTCATTCTTCGTTGTAGCGATAGCCGATGCCATAAAGGGTTTCGATCGCGGAGAAATCCGGGTCGACACTGCGCATCTTCTTGCGCAGGCGCTTGATGTGGCTGTCGATGGTGCGGTCGTCGACATAGACCTGGTCGTCATAAGCCACGTCCATCAGCTGGTCGCGGCTTTTCACGAATCCCGGCCGCTGTGCCAGGGCCTGCAGCAGCATGAACTCGGTCACGGTGAGGGAGACGTCGAGGCCCTTCCAGGTGACGGAGTGGCGCAGCGGGTCCATGCGGAGGTTCCCGCGCTCCATGATCTTGTTTTCTTCGGTGACGGCGACCTCGCCGGAATGGATCGCTTCTTGCCGGCGCAGCAGGGCGCGGATCCGTTCCACCAGAAGCCGCTGCGAGAAGGGCTTCTTCACATAGTCGTCCGCGCCCATGCGCAGACCCAGCACCTCGTCGATCTCGTCATCCTTCGAGGTGAGGAAGATGATCGGCATCGAGGTCTTCTGGCGCAGGCGCTGAAGCAGGTCCATGCCGTCCATGCGCGGCATCTTTATGTCGAGCACCGCCATGTCGGGCATGCGGCGGTTGAAGGCGTCAAGGGCGGACTGACCGTCGTTATAAGTCTCCACCTCGAACCCTTCGGCTTCGAGGGTTATGGAAACCGACGTCAGGATGTTCCTGTCGTCATCTACCAGCGCGATGCGTGACATTCTGGTGATCCTACTGCTCAATGTGTTCTTTTTTGGGCATCTTGCGGATTTCGCCCGTGGGAATCAACTGCCCAGTGCGAATCACCGGGTCAACGCCGCGAATCCAGTGCCAAAATCCCGAAGGAATGACTAATTTGCCTCAGTCTGTGGCAGCAGGGTCGATGCCGGAGGAATGGTTGCGCTAAACCTGAAGTGGTTGCGCTAACTGTGCCAAAGCGTCCTGTTCCTGTGGTTTATCCACATGTTATACGGAGCCTGCGGGTGCGCAGGACAGAGCGCATGTCGCGGGCAACCCATTGGCCCCGGTTGCCTTTCTGAATCGACTTTCGGGAGCTTGCACCATGATCACCGGCCGCGTTAACCCCGCGCAGACACTTGAGACCCAGGGCATCACGGGGCTTGGCACCGTCTATTACAACCAGATCGAGCCGGCGCTTGTCGAAGCGGCGATCGGGCGCGGCGAAGGGCATCTGGGCAAGGGCGGTGCGTTTCTTTGCACCACCGGCCAGTTCACCGGCCGCTCGCCCAAGGACAAGTTCGTCGTCCGCACGCCCTCGGTCGAGAATACGATCTGGTGGGAAAACAACGCGCCCATGGCGCCTGATGCCTTCGACCGGCTGGAAGCCGACATGCTGGCGCACATGAAGGGCCGCGATTTCTTTGTGCAGGACCTGTATGCCGGGGCCGACCCGGTGCACCGGCTGGATGTGCGGATGGTGACGGAGCTTGCCTGGCATGGCCTGTTCATCCGCCACATGCTGCGCCGGCCCGAACGGGCGGACCTGGACGGCTTCGTGCCGGAATGGACGGTCATCAACGTGCCGTCGTTCAAGGCCGATCCCAAGCGGCACGGCTGCCGCACCGAGACGGTGATCGCGCTGAACTTCGACAAGAAGCGCGTGCTGATCGCCAACACGGCCTATGCAGGCGAGAACAAGAAGTCGGTCTTCACGATCATGAACTATGTCCTGCCGGGCAAGGGCGTGATGGCGATGCACTGCTCGGCCAACCATGCCATCGGCAATCCGGTGGATGCGGCGATCTTCTTCGGGCTGTCGGGCACCGGCAAGACCACGCTGTCGGCCGACCCCTCGCGCACGCTGATCGGCGATGACGAGCATGGCTGGTCGGAGCGGGGCACCTTCAACTTTGAGGGTGGCTGCTATGCGAAGACGATCAACCTGAACCCCGAGGCCGAGCCCGAGATCTATGCCACGACATCGCGTTTCGGCACGGTGATCGAGAACATGGTCTACGATCCCGAGACGCTGGAACTGGACTTCGCGGACAACTCGCTGACCGACAACACCCGCTGCGCCTATCCGCTGGAGTATATCTCCAATGCCTCGCCGACGGGGCTGGGCGGGCATCCGAAGAACATCATCATGCTGACCTGCGATGCCTTCGGGGTTCTGCCGCCCATCGCGCGGCTGACGCCGGCGCAGGCGATGTATCACTTCCTGTCGGGCTTCACCTCGAAGGTGGCCGGGACCGAGCGGGGGATCACCGAGCCGCAGCCGACCTTCTCGACCTGCTTTGGCGCGCCGTTCATGCCGCGGCGGCCGGAGGCCTATGGCAAGCTGTTGCAGGAGAAGATCGCCAAGCATGGGGCGACCTGCTGGCTGGTGAACACCGGCTGGACGGGCGGGGCCTATGGCGAGGGCAAGCGGATGCCGATCAAGGCCACCCGCGCCCTGCTGCACGCGGCGCTGGACGGGTCGCTGAACGATGCCGAGTTCCGGAAGGATCCGAACTTCGGGTTCGAGGTGCCGGTGGCGGTGCATGACGTGGACCCGGGGCTTCTGGACCCGCGGTCGACCTGGGCCCATCCGGCGGCCTATGACAGGCAGGCCCGCAAGCTGGTGGAGATGTTTGCCGAGAACTTCGGGCAGTATGTGCCCTTCATCGACGACGACGTGAAGGCTGCGGCCATCGGCTGAGCGGTTCCTTCTGATCAGGCCAGGAAGGCGTCCGAGCTCGGACGCCTTCCTGCATTCAAGGATATCAATGGCTTGCGCGCGCGGATTCATGGGCGGTTAACGCTGTTCCCGCCGCGGTTCGCATAGCGGATAGACGGCTTCAGCCCGTGGCGGCATTGAGGGAGGGCCGCTGACGGCCTTTGCCCCTGCCTTTGCAAACGGGATTGCCTCATGTTCCTGGATGCCCGAAGCCCGATCCTTGCCCTCGCCATCCTGCCGAGCCGCACCGCAGCCCTGGTGGCAAGTGCTGTTGTCTGGACCCTGGCTGGCGCGGCGCTGGCCCAGGATGCGCCGGCGCCGGTGGTGGCCGGCCCTGACCAGCTGGTCTTCAGCACCACGAACATGAATCCCGGCGTCTCGCCGGGCGTGGACTTCTATCAATATGCTGTCGGCGGCTGGCTGGAGCGGGTCAAGGCGCCGGAACGCCATGCCAGCTATGGCTTCATGGAGATCATGGGAGATGGCGTCCAGCAACAGATGAAGTCGGTGATGGCCAAGGCGGCCCGCGACGCCGCGACGGCGCCCAAGGGCAGCCCGGCACAGCAGGTGGGCACCCTGTACACCGCCTATCTGGACACGGACGCCCGCGATGCCGCGGGCGTGACGCCGATCCAGAGCTATCTGGACACCATCGACGCGGTCGAGGATTACGACGACCTCGTGCGGCTGATGGCGGGGTTCCTGGAAAACGGCGGGCCTGGCCTGTTTGCGGTGCTGGCGCCCGACGCGGACTTCGTGGACAACCGGCGATATGTGACCTTTGCCAGCGATGGCGGCTTTGGCCTGCCGCGGGGCTTTGAGGATGTGTACGAAGAGCCCGACGACGGGCCGCGTCTTCTGGCCTATCGCGCCTATCTGATCGCCGTTCAGGAGATTGCGGGTCAATCCGAGGCCGAGGCGGCCCGCATCGCCAATCTGACGATCGGGATCGAGCGCAGGCTTCATGCCGCAAAACTGCGCCCGGACGAGCGGGTCGATCTGAGGGCGATGTACAACCCCGAAGCCCTGGGAGAGCTTCAGGCGCAGATCCCGCAGCTGAACTTGACGCTGCTGATGGAGAGCCTGCACCTTGACGTGCCTGAACAGGTGATCGTCACGCAGCCGCGGTATTTTCCGGCGCTGTCGGCCCTGCTGGGCGAGCTGTCGATGCAGGATATCCGCGACTATGTGCGGGTCCGTACGATCATGGCGTTTTCGCCCTATCTGACCACGGCCTTCGATGCGCCGCTGATGGGCCTGAACCAGGCGCTTGTCGGGATCAGTGTGCTGCCGCCGAAGGAGGAGCGCGCGCTGGAGCTGGTGAAGAGCGAGTTGGGCCACCCGCTCAGCCAGCTTTACGTGGAGAATTTCTTCACCGAGGCGACACGGCAGCAGGCCATCGAGATGATCGGGCTGGTCAAGGCCACTTTCGCCGAGCGCATCCCGAGCCGGGCGTGGCTGACGCCGGAGACCCGGGCCAATGCGCTGGCCAAGCTGGACAAGCTATCCTTCAACGTCGGCTATCCCGAGGTGTGGATCGACTATTCGCAGGTTCCGGTCACGCCCGATCTTGTCGCCACGGTGGCGGCAATCTCGAAGTTCAATGCCGACAGACTGCGCGCAAAGCTGGGCAAGCCCGTAACGCAGGATCTGTTCAACACGCCGGAGTCCTATCCGATCACCATAAACGCCGGATACAACCCGATCCGGAACGGGTTCGAAGTGCCCGCCGCGATCATCCAGGCGCCGATCTTCGACCCCGGGATGGACGCCGCCGTGAACTTCTGCCGGCTGGGCGCAGTGATCGGGCATGAGATGACGCATGGTTTCGACCGGACGGGCAAGTCGTTCGACGGCAACGGCAACATGACCAACTGGTGGCAACCGGCAGATGAGACCGCCTTCGATGCCAAGGCGCAGGGGCTGATAGGCCAGGCCAACGCCTACGAGGTGATGCCGGGCCTTTTCGGCAACGGCCCGCTGGAGGTGGGCGAGAACATGGCCGACCTGGGTGGGATCACGCTGGCGCACCAGGCGTTGCAGACCTACCTGGCGGCCCATCCGGAAGAGAATGTCGTGATCGACGGCCTGACGCCCGACCAGCGCTGCTTTCTGGCCTGGTCCCAGCTGTGGGCCTGGCAGGGGCTGGATGCGGCGCTTCGGTCGGCCGTGGCGACGGACAACCATCCGCCGAACGCCTATCGCGCGGTGGCGCCGCTTCTGCACCTGGACGCCTTCCATGACGCGTTCGGCATCAAGGAAGGCGATCCGATGTGGCTGGACCCGTCACGGCGCGTGCAGGCCTGGTGACGGAAGGTCAGCCTGTAATGGCCTGGCGCACGAGGTTCAGGCCGGTGAGGACAAGGAGCACCTGCGTCCAGCGCCGGAACCTTTCGGGGTCCAGCCGGTCTTGCAAGCGGTAGCCGAGGGCGAGGCCGATGACGGCGGGCACCACCAGCGCGGCAGAGAAGGCCAGGCTGTGGACATTGGCGACGCCGGTGCGCAGATGCGCGATCAGGAGTGCCACGGCGCCGATGAGGAAGACCACGCCCTGCGCGCGGACGGCTTCCGTCTTGGGCGCGCGGATCGACAGGAGATAGACCAGAAGCGGCGGCCCCCAGATGCCCGAGATGCCGCCATAAAGCCCGCCCAGAATGCCAAGGCCCCATTCGGCGCGGGTGCGGTGGTGGATCGGCAGGGCCAGCGGCACGCCGGCGAGTTGCAGGGCGGCGAAGGCGGTGATGGGCAGGCCCAGGGTAAGCAGGAAGGTTTCCTTGGGGATGACCGTGACCAGCGGGGCCGAGACGAGGATGAAGACCACGGTGCCGATCAGGAAGCGGCGGTAGGTCATGCTGGTTTCGACGGCGGCGGGGATGCCCTGGCGGAAAGCCTGGCTGAGGTTGGTGACGAGCGTGGGCAGGATCAGCCCGGCCACGGCCATCTGCGGCGGCAGGAAGGCCGAGAAGGCCGAGACCATGATGAGCGGCATGGCGAAACCCACCGCGCCCTTCACGAAGCCCGCGAAGAGGGTGATCGCCAGCGCAAGGGCGAAGGTTGCGGGGGCGAGCCCGCCGAAGATGTCGGTCATTCCGCGCTCCTGTCGCGGTGGTTCTAGCGGAAGGCTCGGGGGGCTGCACGGCCCTATCGGGCGCGACATTTTCATGCGCCGTGTTATATTAAGGCGAAAGGATGTTGCGCTGCGGTTGCAAAGGCCGTAGGTCGTTTGCGGATGCAGAATCGAACGGAGCGCCGCCATGGCCCATGATGGACAGACCGTGACCTCGCCTCTTCTGGCCGACCTGTCGGCGCTGACCGGGGCGGCCCTTCCGCAAGTGGAAGCCCTGTTCGAGGCCGCGCGCGCCGGCCTGAAGGCGAAGGTGGCCGTGGGCGGCAAGGTTTCCAATGCGGCGATGGAGGAACACCAGTTCGCGGCCCATGCGCTTGCCTGGCTGGCGACCTATGTGGAGGCGCTGCGACAGATGCGGGCCTGGGCCGGGCGGCTGGAGGCCGAGGGTCGGTTCGGCGAGATGGAGGGCCTGATCTGCCAGATCGGCTTTGGCGAGTACCTGGCGCAGGTGGCCGGTGGCATCCCGATGAGCCAGGGCGAGGTGGCGCGGCTGTCGGATCTGGGGCTGGAGTGGCGGCCGGAGGGAGCGGCGGTGGCGCTGATCGCGCGGGGCAACACCCCGGCGGCGCGGGCGCGGCTGGTCGAGCTGATGCGCGACAACCAGGGCCGGGCGACCTTTGGCGCCAGCGGGCTGGACGAAGAGCTGGAGATGATCCGCGAGCAGTTCCGCCGCTTTGCGGACGAGCGGGTGGTGCCCGAGGCGCATGACTGGCACCTGAAGGACCAGCTGATCCCGATGGAGATCATCACCGAGCTTGCCGGCATGGGCGTGTTCGGCCTGACCATCCCCGAGGAATATGGCGGGTTCGGCCTGTCGAAGGCCAGCATGGTGGTGGTGAGTGAAGAGCTGTCGCGCGGCTATATCGGCGTGGGCTCGCTGGGCACGCGGTCGGAGATTGCCGCCGAGCTGATCCTGTGCGGGGGGACCGAGGCGCAGAAGCAGCACTGGCTGCCGAAGCTGGCGAGCGGGGAAATCCTGCCGACGGCGGTGTTCACCGAGCCGAATACCGGGTCGGACCTGGGCTCGCTGCGGACGCGGGCGGTGAAGGTCGGCGAGGACTGGGAGATCACGGGCAACAAGACCTGGATCACCCATGCCGCGCGGACACATGTGATGACGCTTCTGGCGCGGACCGAGCCGGAGACCACGGATTACCGGGGGTTGTCGATGTTCCTGGCGGAGAAGACGCCGGGCACGGACGAGGACCCCTTCCCGACGCCGGGCATGACCGGCGGCGAGATCGAGGTGCTGGGCTATCGCGGCATGAAGGAATACGAGCTGGGCTTTGACGGGTTCAAGGTGAAGGGCGAGAACCTTCTGGGCGGCGTGCCGGGGCAGGGGTTCAAGCAGCTGATGCAGACCTTTGAAAGCGCCCGCATCCAGACCGCCGCCCGCGCCGTGGGCGTGGCGCAGTCGGCGCTGGAGGTCGGGATGAAATACGCCGAGGACCGCAAGCAGTTTGGCAAGGCGCTGATCGAGTTTCCGCGCGTGGCGGGAAAGCTGGCCATGATGGCCGTGGAGATCATGGTGGCGCGGCAGCTGACCTATTTCAGCGCCTGGCAGAAGGACCACGACAAGCGCTGCGACCTGGAGGCCGGGATGGCGAAGCTGCTGGGTGCCCGTGTGGCCTGGGCGGCGGCGGACAATGCGCTGCAGATCCACGGCGGCAACGGCTTTGCGCTGGAATACCAGATCAGCCGCATCCTGTGCGACGCGCGCATCCTGAACATCTTCGAGGGCGCGGCGGAGATTCAGGCGCAGGTCATCGCGCGGCGGCTGATGGATTGATCGGCGCCGATTGACCGGAGGGGGCGCGGCGCGGCAGGTTGGCCGGGATTTCCGGAGGATGCCATGCGCCTTGCCCTGATTCCCCTTGTTCTGCTTGCCCTTTCCGGCTGTATCGCCCCGGAGGCGGAGCAGCCGCCCTATTGGTGGAAGCTGGTGTCCATCAACGGAAAGCCCTTCCCGGCGGATGTGCAGATGGCCTTCCGGGGCGACAAGGGACAGGAGCTGATTGGCCAGGGGCCCTGCAACAGCTTTGGCGCCAGGGTCGTGCGCAAGCCCTTCCCGACGGTTCGTTTTGTCAATGTCACCTCGACCGAGCGGGCCTGCGAACAACTGGGCGACGAAGTGACGTTCTTCCAGGCGCTGGGCCGAGTGACGGGCGAAGGTGTGGGTGTGGGCTATCTTTACCTGGTGAACGACAAGGGCCTGCGGATGGATTTCAAGCCAGGCCCCGGCCCCGCAACGCAGCCCGAAGCCGCTGCAGACTAGGCCGGCTCAGGCGCGGGCGGTGCCGCCCCCGCGCGAAGGGCGCGGCAGGCCAAGGCGGCGGTGCAGGGTGCTGGCGGTGAGGAAGGCCGCACCCATGGCAGCGCCGCAGACGGCAAAGATTCCGGGCAGCGGCGCGACCAGCAGGACCGCCCATGCGATGCCGGGGGTGGCGATGCCCGAGACGTCGCGGAAGCTGGAATAGACGGCGGCCATCTCTGTCCGCTCGGACGGTTTGACGGCCATCAGGAAGGGCAGGCCGCCGATGGTGTCGAGCACGACAAGGAAGATCGACGAGAACATCATCGCGAAGACGGCGACCCAGGGCCAGGGTGAGAAGATCGCGGCCAGAAGGAAGCCTGCGCCACACAGGGCGAAGGCGGCGCGCAGCGCGGTGCGCAGCGGCCAGCGCCGGGTGAAGCGCAGCATGAAGGGCGCGGCGAAGAGGAGCGCGTTGGAGAAGGAGAGCGCGACGCCGCCCACCTTGTCGGCGATGCCAAGCTCGCCGCCGATGTTGGCCTCGACACAGTAGATCGGCAGGTAGACGACATAGACCCACCAGCCGCAGGAGCGGATGACGGCGAAGGACCAGCCGGCGATCAGGCGCGTCTGGGCGAAAAACCGGGCAAGATAACCAAGCGGGTTGGGGGCGGGGCCCTTGGCGCGGCTGATCTGCTTGCCGTTGCCCATACGCAGGATCCAGAAGGCGATCAGCAGGGCGATTGCGAAGGCGCCGGCCAGAAGGAAGGGCGCGGGGGCCCAGAGGCTGCGCAGCCAGACACCCAGCATGGGGCCGACGGCCCAGGGTGTGGCCGAGAACAGCATCTGCGTGGATTGGCTGCGGCCGAGGCTGGCGCGGTCGATATAGTCCAGCACATAGGCGTTGAAGCAGACGAAGGTGGTGGCGGTGGCCATGGCCAGCACCGGGACGGCAAGGCTGACGCCAAGCTGCGTGCCGGTAAGTGCCAGCGACATGCCGGCGAGGTAGAGCGCGCAGCCGGCGGAATACATCCAGCGGCGGGGAAGGAAGCGGGTGAACCAGGGGACCATCAGGCCCCAGACCAGGGCCACGAGCCCGGCGTGGAAATAGACCGCACTGGTGGCTTCGGCGCTGCCCATCGCCTCGTAGACCACGAGCGGCATGGCCGAGATGAGCGTACCGCGCACGGCGGCCTCGAGCCCTGCGAGCAGGGCGAAATGCTCCACCTGGGGGGTGGGGCTGTGGCGCAGGAACAGGGGGAGGTAACGGGTGGCCATGGCGAACTCGCCCAAGATTTGGGCGGGTTGTGGCTTTGCTTCTTGGCCATGCCCGACATGGCGCGGCGCTTTTGCCCTTTGGGGTTGGATTCAGCCGCCCGCGGTGCGCCGCTCGATCAGGGCGACGAGGCGGGTGCGGGCTTCTGGCAGCGGGGGCTTCGAGGCGTCGCGCGCCAGGGCACGGGCGAGGAAATGGCCGGTGAGGGCGAGCGCCTGGGGCAGGTCGGCCGTGCTGACCGCGCCGGTGGCGAGGCCGGGGGGGAGGGGAAGCAGGCGGTCGGACCAGGCGCCGGCGGCGTCGGCGGTGACGGCGCGGCCGGTGCGGGGGCTGACGAAGGCCAGCCCTTCGGTAGCGCCGGTGATGGCGCAGGAGGTGAGGTCCAGGCCGAAGCCAAGCTCGTCCAGCAGGCCGAGTTCCCACCTCAGGTAGAGCGCGGGCCAGTCTGGCAGCACCTCCATCGCGTCAAGCAGTGTGACGGTGGCGGCGTGCAGCGCAGGATGCGGGTCGCGTTCGGGCAGGGCGAGGTGGAGGAGCGCGCAGGCCGAGGCGAGGCCAGAGAGCGCCAGCCGGTCGGACAGGAGCCCGGCGCGCGAGCGGCGGGGTTCCACGGTGCAGGTGCCGAGGTGATCGTCCAGCCGGGCACGCCAGGTGATGACCAGGTCGGTGCCGGGCTGGAGAAGCGGCGCCATGCGTCGCGACGCGCCGCCGGGCACGACGCCGGCGTGGCGGCCGTGGGAGCGGGTCAGAACCTCGATGATCAGGGCGTGTTCGCCATGCGGCCGCGTGACGAGAAGGACGCCCTCGTCGCGCCATTCCATGCGGCCAGTATGGGCGCGGACCGGGGCGGCGCAAGGGTGCGGCGCGTCAGTCGCGCAAGCCGTCTTCGTCCAGGAGCGTGCGGCCCTGACGATCCTCGACCTCGATCAGCCAGAGATCGGGGTCGCGCGACCGGGCGCGGGCGAGGGCGGCATCGACATCGGGTTCCGCGCCTTCGGCGAGAATCACCCAGAGCCGTTCGCCCGTCATCGGGTCGAAGCTGCGCTGGAAGGCGCGGGCAGTGCCGTTGAGCGGCGCGGACTTCACCACTACGGCGCCGGCCTGGTCATCGCCCCGGCGGACGACGAAGGCCGGGATGTCGGCCAGTCGCAGGCGCGTGAGATAGGCCGAAACCCAGAGGCCGGAGGTCAGGCGCGGCATGGGCGGGGGCAATTTGCTTCGAAGAAGAATGCAGATTCCTTCGAAGGAATCTGCCGCGGGATGGCGGCGTCAGTCGCCATCCTTGAAGTCCAGGCCCATCTCGGAATAGCGCTCGGCCTCGTCCAGCCAGTTCGGGCGGACCTTCACCGTCAGGAACAGGTGCACCGGGCGGCCCAGGAATTCGGCGATCTCGGCACGGGCCTGGGTGCCGATGGCCTTCAGCGTCTCTCCCTTTGCCCCCAGCACGATGCCCTTGTGCCCGTCGCGGGCGACATAAACGATCTGGTCGATGCGGGCAGATCCGTCGGGGCGGTCTTCCCATTTCTCGGTTTCTACGGTGAGCTGGTAGGGCAGTTCCTCGTGGAGGCGCAGCGTCAGCTTTTCGCGCGTCATCTCGGCGGCGATCATGCGCATCGGCAAGTCGGCGAGCTGGTCCTCGGGGTAGAGCCAGGGGCCTTCGGGCAATTCGCCGGCGAGCCAGTCCTTCAGATCCTCGACGCCGTAGCCGCGTTCGGCCGAGATCATGAAGGTCTTCACGAATGGGAAGGCCTCGCCGAACTTCTGCGCCATGGGCAGAAGGCTTTCGGCCTTGATCTTGTCGATCTTGTTGATGGCAAGCGCCACCGGGCGGTCGCGCGGGAGTTCGTCCTTCAGGCGGTCGAGGATCGCTTCCACGCCCTCGGTCAGGCCGCGGTGCGCCTCGACCAAGAGGACCACGATGTCGGCATCGGCGGCGCCGCCCCAGGCGGCCTTGACCATCGCGCGGTCAAGCCGGCGGCGGGGGCGGAAGAGGCCCGGCGTGTCGACGAAGACGATCTGGGACTGCCCGGCCATGCAAACGCCGCGGATGCGGGCGCGGGTGGTCTGGACCTTGTGGGTGACGATCGAGACCTTGGCGCCGACCATGCGGTTCAGCAACGTGGACTTGCCCGCATTGGGCTCGCCGATCAGCGCCACGAAACCGGCGCGGGTGGGGGAGTCGTTCTCTGTGTTCATCCTTCGCGCATTACCGCAGGCGGCCGGTTCTGGCCAGAGGCGGCTTTACCACGAGGCGGCGCGCGACGCTTTCGCGCCCGAGGCCAGAGGCTCGGGCGCGGGTTAGCCGGGATCCGCCCCGCCCTCCAACCGCGTCAGCAGCGCCCGCGCCGCGGCCATTTCGGCCTGGCGCTTGGACCCGGCGCGGGCGGTTTCGCTTTGGCCGCTGGCGAGGCGGACCTCGACGGTGAACATCGGCTGGTGATCGGGACCTTCGCGGCCGGTTTCGGTGTAAACCGGCGGGGTCATGCCGCGGGCCTGCGCCCATTCCTGAAGGGCCGTCTTCGGGTCGCGGGCGTCGGGCTCGACGGCGTTGATGCGCCTTGACCACAGCCGCAGCACAACGGCGCGGGCGGCTTCCCAGCCGGCATCGAGGAAGACGGCGGCGATCACCGCCTCCATCGCGTCGGCGAGCAGCGCCTCTTTCCGGCGCCCGCCCGTGAGCATTTCCGACCGGCCCAGCTTCAGCACTTCGCCGAGGCCGGTTTCGCGCGCGACTTCGGCGCAGGTTTCCTTGCGGACGAGCGCGTTGAAGCGGGGGGCGAGCTGGCCTTCGGTGGCGCCCTTGTCGGCGGACATCAGCGCCTCGGCCATGGTCAGGCCAAGCACGCGGTCGCCCAGGAATTCCAGCCGCTGGTTGTCGGGGCGCTGGGGCGTGGCGATCGAGGCGTGGGTGACGGCCCGCACCAGAAGCTCGGGGCGGCGGAAGTCGTGCCCGATGCGGCCCGCGAAGGCCCGGAGTTCTGCCGAGAGCCTCATTCCACCTTCAGGAAGAACCGGTCGGGGCGCCAGGTCCAGAAGTAGAGCATGGAGCGGCCGGCGGAGGAGAAGATCACCCGGTCGGCGCGGCCGATCAGATATTCCTTCGGCACGAAGCCCACGCCGCCAACCGCCTGGCTGAAGCGGCTGTCCATCGAGTTGTCGCGGTTGTCGCCCATGAAGAAGTACTGGCCTTCGGGGACGGTGAAGACATCGGTGTTGTCGGCCGATGGGTTGCCGGCATCCTCGATGTTGAGGACGTCATGCGAGATGCCCTCGGGGTGCCGCTCGGTTGGCGGCAACGTCTCGCGGAAGCGGTACGAGATGCAGGTGCCGCCCTCGCCCACCGGGGCGTTGGCGCAGCGGGGAAGGTTGCCCATCGGACCCTGGGGTTCGAACACCTCTTCGAACTCGCCGGCGGGGACCTGGGGAACTTCCTGGCCGTTGATGAACAGGATGCCGTTCTTCACCTGGACCTTGTCACCGGGCAGGCCGATCAGGCGCTTGATGAAGTCGGATCCGTTGACCGGATGGCGGAACACCACGATGTCGCCGCGTTCGGGTTCGGAAAAGAACAGCCGGCCGGGGATCGGGCAGATCGCGAAGGGGCAGGAATAGCGCGAATAGCCGTAGGCCATCTTGTTGACGAAGAGGAAGTCGCCGATCAGCAGCGTGTCCTTCATCGAGCCCGAAGGAATCCAGAACGGCTGGAAGAAGAGGGTGCGGAAGATGCCGGCAATGAGCAGGGCATAGACCACGGTCTTGACGGTTTCCATCAGACCGCCCTCGGACTTCTTCGCTTTTGCCATGACCTACCTGTAACCACCTGCCGCGCTTCATGCGCGGGCGGCTTGCGCAAGTCAAGGCAAGCGCGCGTGACCCGGTGCAAGCGGGCGCGCCTCGATCACCACGAAGGCCTGGGCCCAGGGGTGGTCGTCAGTCAGGGTGACGTGGATCAGAGCTTCGTGGCCGGGCGGCGTCATGGCGGCCAGACGTTCGGCCGCCCAGCCGGTGACATGCATCACGGGCTGACCGGTGCGAAGGTTGGTCACCGCCATGTCCTTCCACGAGATGCCCATGCGCAGGCCGGTGCCAAGCGCCTTGGAGCAGGCCTCTTTCGCGGCCCATCGTTTGGCATAGGTGGCGGCCACGGCGCGGGGGCGGCCTTCGGCCTTGCGCTGTTCGCGTTCGGTGAAGACGCGGTTGCGGAAACGGTCTCCGTGGCGGGCCAGCGTGGCCTCGATGCGTTCGATGTTGCAGAGGTCGGTGCCGATGCCAAGGATCATGGGAGCGTGGCGGCCCCGTTGCCGGGGCCGCTTTTGGCGATCAGGCGCGGTCGCGCGTGGCCCAGGCGAAGGCCAGGGTCGCGATGCCGTTGGACAGGAGTTCGATGCCCAGCAGGAAGCCCAGAAGCCAGGTCGAGGATTCCGGGAAGTGGCGCAGGATCAGCAGGCCCAGCACCAGCGAGGCGATGCCCGAGATCAGCACCGGCCAGAACAGCGGGCCGCCCTTGAGCTGGAAGCTGACGATGGACTTGGCCACGCCCGAGGCCAAGAAGAGGATGGCGACCATCAGCGTCAGGGTGACGACGCTTTCGAGCGGGTTCACCAGCACCTCGATGCCGACGATGAAGGCCAGCACGCCGATCAGGATCGACCAGATGCGGCCGCCCCAGCCTTCGGCCTGGAAGGCTGCCACGACTTGCAGCACGGCATAAAGCAGGAAGGCCCAGCCGGCCAGAACGGTGGCCACCAGCGTGGCGGGGAAGGGGTTGAACAGGGCATAAAGCCCGGCAAGAACCGACAGGGCGCCGGCGATGATGAAGAGAAGACGCGACATGTTTGCCTCCTGGCAACGGTTTGTCAGGCGGGCAGGCTAGACCCCGCTCACCAATCCGTGAAGTCGCAACCGGAGGATGACGGTGCCGGGGCGCCATGTGCTGTGGCCCTGGGGCCACAGCACATGACCGGTCAAAGCCCGGCGCGGGCCTCGTCCATGCGGCGGCGCATTTCCTCGATGGCGGGGCCGAGGCCGACGAAAATGGCTTCTCCGACAAGGAAATGGCCGATGTTCAGCTCCATCACCTCGGGCATGGCGGCGATGGGCGCCACGTTGTCGTAGGTCAGGCCGTGGCCGGCATGGACTTCAAGCCCAAGGGCATGGGCCAGCTTCGCGCCGCGGCGCAGGGCCTCGAGTTCGGCCTCGGCTTCTTCCAGCCGGCCCTCGGCATGGAGGTCGGAGTAGTGGCCGGTGTGCAGTTCTACCACGGCGGCGCCGATGCGGGCGGAGGCCTCGATCTGGCGGGGGGCGTGGCCGATGAACATGCTGACGCGGCAGCCCGCGTCGCGCAGGGGGGCGATAAAGGTGGCAAGCCGGTTCTCGTCGCTGGCGACGTCAAGCCCGCCCTCGGTGGTGCGCTCCTCGCGCCGTTCCGGCACCAGGCAGACGGCGTGCGGCTTCAGGCGCAGCACGATCGCCTGCATCTCGTCGGTGGCGGCGCACTCGAAATTGAGCGGGATGCCGATGCCGGCGCGCAGGGCGTCCATGTCCGCATCGCGGATGTGGCGGCGGTCTTCGCGCAGGTGGGCGGTGATGCCGTCGGCCCCTGCCGCCTCGGCCACAAGCGCGGCGCGCAGCGGGTCGGGCCAGGCCGAGCCGCGGGCATTGCGGACGGTGGCGACGTGGTCGATGTTCACGCCAAGCCGAAGGCGGCCAAGGGGTTTCATCGGGTGGATCCTGTCTTGCACGGTTTCGGGGCCATCCTAGGCCAGCGCGCGGGGGAAGGGTATCCCATGCGTTGGGGGAGTTCGCAGGGTGTCAGGCGTCGGGCGCGTTCGGGTCCACCGGCGAGGCGGCCTTGCGCTTCTCGGCGCGGGCGCGAAAGCGGGCGGCGCGGGCCTTCTGGTAGGCATGGACGGCGGGGATGGTGATGTAATAGCCGGCCAGGCCGACGAAGATGCCGATTACGGTCGAGCCGACAAGGTACGGCAGATACAGGTCGTGCAGGAAGCCGCCAAGCGCGCCCCAGTGCACCGGTTCCGGCCCGAAGACGGCAAGCGAGTTGTTCCACAACTCTTCCCCCGCATCGGCGAACGCGCTGCCGATGGCGGCGCCGGTCAGCGGGCGGTGGATGCCCAGCATCCAGTGGCCAAGCCAGATCGAGCCCACGGCAATGAGTGGCGTCGTCAACGGGTTCGAGACGAAGGTGCCCAGAAGCCCCGCCAGAATGTTCCCGCGCATGGCCCAGGCCAGCAAGCCGCCGCCAAGGAACTGGAAGCCGGGGATAGGCAGGCATCCGATGAACAGCCCGGCGAAAACGCCGCGCGCAACCTTGTGCGGCTGGTCGGGCAGGCGGCGCATCCGGTGATAGACATAAAGCGTCGCCCGCTTGATGCCGCCTGTGGGATAGACCATTTCGCGCATCCAGCCGGTCCAACTGCGGGGATCGCGTCTCTTGAATACCACTTCGGGCCTGTCCTTGGGGTCCTTCCTCCCGTCGCGGTCCGATCCGGGCCGGCGCTGCGGCGGGGTTCGGCGGGGCGACGCCTTCCCTGTGGCATGTGGGGGACGACAGGGCAATGACAAGCGGTGCCGCGGCGCGTCGGAAGATGGGGCGGTGCGGCGCGCGGAAAGCCGCCCGTTGCCGGGGTGCAACGCCCCCCGGCCGCAGTCAGGGCCGCAGCGTGGGGTCGCGGTGGCGGCCGATCTGGGCCACGTCGGTTTCGGCTTCCAGCGCGGTCATCACCTTGTGCAGATGCTCCACGTCACGCAGGTCCACATCGACCAGCAGGCGGTAGAAGTCCGGCTTGCGGTCGGTGAACTTCAGGTCCGAGATATTGGCCTTCTGCTCGCCGATCAGGGTGCAGATGCGCCCCAGTACGCCGGCGTCGTTGGAGATGGTGATGTCGAGGCTGACCGTGTTCACGGCCGGGTGGCGGCCGGAATGCCAGCGCAGGTCGACCCAGCGGTTCGGCTGTTCCTCGAATTCCTCCAGCGCCGGGCAGTCGATGGTGTGGATGACCACGCCCTTGCCGCGATAGGTAATGCCCACGATGCGTTCGCCCGGCAGGGGCTGGCAGCAGGGGGCGCGGCGGAAGCTCTGGTCGGCATCCAGACCGGCTACGGCACGTTGCGCATCGACCTCATCGGTCGCGGCCAGCGCAAGTTCGGGATACAGCGTCTCGATCACCTTGCGCGCCGTCAACTCGGCCGAGCCGATGCGGGCCAGCAGTTCCTGGTCGTCGCCCAGGACAAGCGTCTTGGCGGCGGTGCGCAGCGCCTTGTCGGTGGCCTTGCGGCCGACATGGTCGAAGGCGGCGCGCACCAGTTCGTGGCCCAGCTTCACGAACCGGGTGCGGTCTTCCTCGCGCAGGGACCGGCGGATCGCGGCCTTGGCCCGCCCCGTGACGGCGATGTCGATCCAGCTGGCCTGCGGGCGCTGGCCCTCGGCGGTGATGATCTCGACCGACTGGCCATTCTTCAACCGGGTCCACAGCGGCACGCGGATGCCGTCCACCTTGGCCGAGACGCAGGAATTGCCGATGCGGGTGTGGATGGCATAGGCGAAATCCAAAGGCGTAGCGCCGCGCGGCAGTTGCACCACATCGCCCTTGGGGGTGAAGCAGAACACCTGATCGGAATAGAGATCGAGCTTCACATGTTCGATGAAATCGTCGTTCGAGCCCTCGTCCAGACGTTCGGTCAGAGACGCGATCCATTTGGCCGGATCGACGGCGAAGGGGTTCCGCGAGCGGACGCCTTCCTTGTAGGACCAATGCGCGGCCACGCCGGCCTCGGCCACTTCGTGCATTTCCTGGGTGCGGATCTGCACCTCGACGCGCTTGCCGTCACGGCCCGAAACGGTGGTGTGGATCGAGCGGTAGCCGTTCTGCTTGGGCTGGCTGATGTAATCCTTGAACCTGCCCGGCACGGCGCGCCAGCGCTGGTGGATCACGCCAAGGATGCGGTAGCAGTCGGCGACCTCGGTGCAGATGATGCGGAAGCCGTAGATGTCGGACAGGCGCGAAAAGGCGAGGTCCTTCTCCTGCATCTTGCGCCAGATCGAATAGGGCTTCTTGGCGCGGCCATAGACCGCGGCCTCGATCTTCGCCTTTTCCAGCTCGTTCGTGATGTCGGCGCTGATCTTGTGCACCACATCGCCGGTTTCGCGCTGCAGCGTCAGGAAGCGGCGGATGATGGAGTTGCGCGCATCGGGGTTGAGGACCTTGAAGGACAGGTCCTCCAGCTCCTCGCGCATCCACTGCATACCCATGCGGCCCGCCAGCGGCGCGAAGATCTCCATCGTCTCGCGCGCCTTCTGGGCCTGCTTTTCCGGCGACATGCTCTTGATCGTGCGCATGTTGTGCAGCCGGTCGGCCAGCTTGACCAGGATGACCCGCAGGTCCTTGGACATGGCCATGAACAGCTTGCGGAAGTTCTCGGCCTGCTGGCTTTGCGCCGAGGACAGCTGAAGGTTGGTCAGCTTGGTGACGCCGTCCACCAGTTCCGCGACCTCGTCGCCGAACTGCCGCGAAATCTCGCCATAGGTGGACTTCGTGTCCTCGATCGTGTCGTGCAGAAGCGCCGTGACGATCGAGGCGTCATCCAGACGCTGCTCGGTCAGGATGGCGGCGACGGCGACGGGGTGGGTGAAATAGGGCTCGCCCGATTTGCGAAGCTGCCCCTCGTGCATCTGCCGGCCATAGGCATAGGCGCGGCGGATGAGGTCTGCATTGCAGCGAGGGTTGTAGTTGCGGACGAGGGCGATCAGGTCTTCGACGTCGATCATCCTCGTCCCCTTCGGTCCCGGCTGCGGCCGGGATCAGATCTCGCCCTGGGCTTCCATCAGCGCGCGCAGCAGGCGCTCTTCCGACATGTCGTCGGCCATCGGACGGTCGATCTCGCCCGACATCAGAAGCGCCATCTGGTCTTCCTCGGGCTCGTCGACCTCGATCTGGGTCTGGTAGCTTTCGATCATCCGTTCACGCAGGACATCGGCGATCTGGGTTTCCTCGGCGATCTCGCGCAGGGCAACCACGGGGTTCTTGTCGTTGTCGCGGTCCACCGTGGGCAGCGAGCCTGACGCGATCTCGCGCGCCCGGTGGGCGGCCAGCATCACCAGTTCGAACCGGTTCGGCACCTTGTCAACGCAATCTTCAACCGTCACGCGGGCCATGATCGACTCCAGTCTGGGGTGGGGGGCTCGGGAAGCGCCTGTTTAAGCGCAATGCGGGGGCTTGACAAGCCGCTATTCCGCAGCCAGCGGACGCACCGCGGCACGATCCTCCGGGGGCAGCGCGTCAAGCATCTGGGTGACGCTGCGCCCGGTCACTGGATGCTGCCAGTCTGGCGCGACATCGGCAAGCGGAACCAGCACGAAGGCGCGGTCTTGCAGGCGCGGATGCGGAAGGATCAGGCGATCCGGCGTGCGGCGTATCTGGTCTTCGGGGCGCAGATCGGCCCAGACGCGCCAGGAATCGAGATCCGGCGAAATTGTTTCGCCTATCGCGACAATATCGATATCGAGCGTCCGCATGCCCCAACGGGTATCGCGCTGGCGCCCGAACCGAGCCTCGATGCCGTGCAGGACGGCTAGAAAGGCGGCGGGTGTCATGCCCTCGGGAAGGGTCAACTGTGCCGCAGCATTCACATAATCCGGCCCTGCCCCCGCCGGAAAGCAGGGCGTCGCATACAGTCGCGAGAGCCGGAGCGGACCGGCTTCCCGTTCCAGTGCCCGTGCCGCGAGGGCGATTGTGATGGCCGGGGGTTGTCCCTCCCACGGCAAATTCGCGCCGAATGCAACCAGAGCTTGTCTTGCGTCACGAAGCATTGATGATACACTTTCGTATAGAGCGCCTTGAACCTGGGCCCGGTTGGCCGAATATCAGAGGCGTTCGGCGACGGAAATTGATCTAGACCGCGTTCGCATTCTCGGAAGACCAGGTTGCCGGACATGCTTTGAGGGGACAAACATGTTTTACAAGGACGAACGGCTTGCGCTGTTCATAGATGGGTCAAACCTTTATGCCGCCGCAAAGGCACTTGGGTTCGACATCGACTACAAGCTCTTGCGACAGGAGTTCATGCGCAGGGGCAAGCTGCTGAGGGCCTTCTACTACACCGCACTGCTGGAAAACGACGAATACTCGCCGATTCGGCCGTTGGTGGACTGGCTGCACTACAACGGCTTCACCATGGTGACGAAGCCCGCGAAGGAATACACCGACAGCCAGGGACGGCGGAAGGTGAAGGGCAACATGGACATCGAACTGACCGTCGATGCCATGGAGCTGGCGCCGCGCGTTGATCACATCGTGCTGTTTTCCGGCGACGGCGACTTCAAGCCGCTGGTGGAAAGTCTGCAACGTCAGGGGGTTAGGGTTTCGGTCGTCTCGACGATCCGCAGCCAGCCGCCGATGATCGCCGATGAACTGCGTCGCCAGGCCGACAACTTCATCGAGCTTGACGAGTTGCGCGAAGTGATTGGCCGGCCGCCGCGCGAGCCGCGGCCGGCGCTGGATCGGCCGGAAGACATGGCTGTCGCAGCAAAGTGACTCGGGACGCGCGGGCCGGGGGGTGCGGGAACACCCCCGAGCCCGCGCCGACCGACAACGGCGACACGAACGAACGGGGCCTACGGCCCTGGACGGCTTAATTTACCCTCACATCAGCCGACTCGCTGGTGTGCGAACATCTGCCGACCGATGCGCCGGGCTGGCGCAAGGCCGGATGGGCAGTTTTTTTGCCTGCTGGCGGCGGGCGCTGCGGGAGGACGAGGCAGAAGCGGTTTGATGGTGGACCTTGGCCGCGCGGCGTCCTACCTCTGCGGCAGAGCCAAGGACAAAGACCGATGAGCCTGCCGCCCCTGACCCTGTACCTTGCCGCGCCGCGCGGCTTTTGCGCCGGCGTGGACCGCGCGATCAAGATCGTCGAGATGGCCCTGCAGAAATGGGGCGCTCCTGTCTATGTGCGCCACGAAATCGTGCACAACAAGTTCGTGGTGGACGACCTGCGCGCCAAGGGCGCCGTCTTTGTCGAAGAGCTGGAAGATTGCCCCGATGACCGTCCGGTGGTGTTCTCGGCCCACGGCGTGCCCAAATCGGTGCCGGCCGCCGCTGCCGCGCGCGAGATGATCGCGGTGGATGCCACCTGTCCGCTGGTGACCAAGGTCCACAACGAGGCGGCGCGTCACCACGAGGCCGGCTTGCAGATGGTGATGATCGGCCATGCCGGCCACCCCGAGACGGTGGGCACCATGGGGCAATTGCCCGTGGGCGAGGTGCTTCTGGTGGAAACCGCCGAGGATGTGGCGGGGCTGGTGGTGCGCGACCCGCAGAAACTGGCCTTCATCACCCAGACCACGCTGTCGGTGGATGACACGGCGGGCATCGTCGCGGCGCTGCGCGCACGGTTTCCCGCGATCATCGGGCCGCACAAGGAAGACATCTGCTATGCCACCACCAACCGCCAGGCGGCGGTGAAGGCGATGGCCGGCAAGATCGACGCGCTTCTGGTGATCGGCGCGCCGAATTCCTCGAACTCCAAGCGGCTGGTCGAAGTGGGCCGCGCGGCGGGCTGCGCCTATGCGCAGCTGGTGCAGCGCGCGGTCGACATCGACTGGCGCGCGCTTGGTCAACTGCGCGCGGTGGGCCTGACCGCCGGGGCCTCGGCGCCCGAAGTTCTGGTGAACGAGGTCATCGACGCCTTCCGCGCCCGGTTCGACGTGACGCTGATCCCGGTCGAGACCGCCGTGGAGAATGTCGAGTTCAAGGTGCCGCGCATCCTTCGGGAGCCGGCATGAGAAACATCCCACTCGGTGCGCTGATCCTGGGCCTGGCCGGGCTGATCCCCTTCGTCTGGGGGGCGGCCACGCAGTATTCGCCGGCGCTGGCCGTGGCCTCGGGGCTGAACCCCGTCTGGCTGGGCAGCTATCTGAGCCTGACCTATGGCACGGTGATCCTGTCCTTCATGTCGGGCGTGCTGTGGGGCTTTGCCACAAGGGCCGAGGGCGCGCAGGCGACCGCGGGCTATGCGCTTTCGGTGATCCCGGCGCTGTGGGCCTTCTTCATGGTCAACGGCGATCCGGGCGCGGCAGCGGTGAACCTCGCAGCGGGATTCGCGGGTGTGCTGGTGCTGGATGCGGCCTTCGTCAGCTGGCGGCTGGCCCCGGCCTGGTGGCTGGCGCTGCGCATTCCGCTGACGGTGGTGGTGCTGGCCTGCCTGGCCGTGCCGATCCTGATGTAGCCGCGAACCGCACCCGATTGCATCCGGGCCCCGCCCGCGGGTATCTGGGCCAAGATGAAGGAGAGGCGCATGGTAGAGTTGTTCGCCTATACCGATGGCGCCTGTTCCGGCAATCCGGGGCCGGGCGGCTGGGGCGTGCTGTTGCAGGCCCGCGAAAACGGCGAGGTCGTCAAGACGCGCGAGCTGATGGGCGGCGAGGCGATGACCACCAACAACCGCATGGAACTGCTGGCCGCCATTTCGGCGCTGGAGGCGCTGAAGCGCGGCACTGTCATCACCGTCATCACCGACAGCGCCTATGTGAAGAACGGCGTGACCGAGTGGATCCATGGCTGGAAGCGCAAGAACTGGCGCACCGCAGGCGGCAGCCCGGTGAAGAACGTGGAGCTTTGGCAGCGGCTGGACGAGGCGCAGGCGCGCCACCGTGTGGAATGGCAGTGGATCAAGGGCCACGCCGGCCACCCCGAGAACGAGCGCGCCGACGAACTCGCCCGAACCGGCATGGCACCGTTCAAGCCGGGGGCGGTCGCATGAGCCCGCCAGCCCTGCACGTGCCGCCCGACGCGGTATTGCAGGCGCTGGATTACGGCTCGGTCATCGTCTTTGCCCTGACCGGGGCGCTGGTGGCGTCGCGGGCGCAGCTGGACGTGGTGGGGTTCATCTTCATCGCCTGCCTGACAGCGGTGGGCGGCGGCACGCTGCGCGACCTGATGCTGGACCGCGAGGTGTTCTGGATCGGCGACACCCTGGTGCTGGCCTTTGCCGCGCTGTCGGCGGTTCTGGTGTTCTTCGGGGCACATCGGCTGGAAAGCCGCTACCGCGTGCTCCTGTGGCTGGACGCCTGTGCGCTGGCCATCGCCGTGCCTGCCGGGGTGGCGGCGGCGGGGGCGATGGGGATGGCATGGCCCGTGGTTCTGGTCATGGGCATGGCCACCGGCTGCATGGGCGGCCTCATGCGCGACGTGGTCTGCAACGAAGTGCCGCTGGTCCTGAAACAGGGCGAGCTTTACGTCACCGCCGCCTTCGCCGGCACGGTGGCCGCCGTCCTGACCGGCGTGCTGGGGGGCAGTTCCGACCTTGGCCTCCTGGCCTGCGCTCTGGCCACCTTTGCCCTGCGTGCCGGTTCCATCGCCTTTGGCTGGCGCTTGCCGGTCTACAAGCCGCGTCCGCCTCAGGTGCCGAAGCGGTAATCCAGGATCACCAGCCCCTTGCGGTACTGCTTCACCTCGGTCAGTTCCGGCACACGCGGGCCGGTGCCGGAGGGCGGGAAGGTGCGGATCCCGGTCCCCAGGATGTGCGGCACGACGCACAGCTCCAGCCGGTCCAGCGCGCCCATGGCGATCAGCGCCGATTGCAGCATCGGCCCGCCGACGATCCAGACATCGCCATCGGCCAGCCCGCGCAGCTTTTCCACCAGCGGAGCAAGTTCACCCGACCAGATCTCGGCATCGCCGCGCAAGGGGCCCTTCAGCGACTGGCTGACCACGATGCCGCGCTTGCCCGGATATGGCCAGTCGGGCGCCAGATCCAGCATGTGCTCATAGGTCCGCCGGCCCATGACGACGGTGCCGATCCCGGCGATGAAGGCGTCATAACCCCAGTCCACACCATCGAAATCGTTCAGGAAGGCAACGCCGCCATCGGCTTCCGCGGCGAAACCGTCCAGCGAGCTTGCCATCATCCCGCGCAGCCGCGCCATTTCGCTTTCCTTTTCACGAATATTCGTTTACTTATAGCCCATGGCCAGACCAAGAACCATACCCGATCCCGAAATCTTCGCGGCAATCCGCGCATTGCTGGCCCAGGGCGGCGACAAGGCGGTTGCCTTCTCCTCGGTTGCCCGCGCCACCGGGCTGGCCGCGCCGACACTGGTGCAGCGTTATGGCTCGCGCGAGGGCATGGTGAAGGCCGCGCTCCTGTCGGCCTGGGATGACCTGGACGCCCGCACCGATGCGGCCGAGGCGGCGGCGCCGCTCAACGCCAAGGGCGCGGTGGGGTTCCTGAAGGCCCTGAACGATGACGAGGGCGGGCCGGACGATCTTGGCCTTCTGGCGGTAGAGTTCCGCGATCCTGCCCTGCGCGCCAGGGCCGAAGCCTGGCGCACCCGGGTCGAGGCGGCGCTTGCCACCCGGCTTGGCGGCGGCGGCAAAGGGCGTGAACTGGCGGCGATCCTCTTTGCCGCCTGGCAAGGGCAGGCGCTGTGGTCCATGGCCGGCGGCCGCGGGTTCCGCCTGAAGGACGCGCTCAAGCGGCTGGACTGATCAGCGCCGCAGATAGACCTGCCAGAGCCAGATCACGATCAGCGCGCCGATCACGGCGCCAATCACCCCCGACAGCCCGCCAAGCACGGCAAAGACCAGGCGCAGCACGGTCCCTCCGACCAGCGCGCCCAGCATCCCGATCAGGATGGTTGTCATCGCATCGGTGCGCATCCGCACCATCCGCGTGGCGACAAAGCCCGCGACAGCGCCAAGCGCCAGAAAGGCGATGATCGAGGCCATGGCGCCCATCCTCCCTGCCATGCGGACAGGGACAATATGCGACGCTTCCGCCCGCGCGAAAAGGGATCAGCCCAGCCGGTCGGGCAGGGCCGCCCCGCGCAGGAAATCGGCGGCGGGCAGGGCGCGCTTGCCTTCGCGCTGCGCCTCCAGCACCTCGATCGCGCCCTCGCCGCAGGCCACGCTCAGGCCGTGCAGCACCTGCCCCGGCACGCCGCACCCATCTGCCAGCCGCGAGCGCAAAAGCTTCACCCGCTCGCCGCCGATCTCGCACCAGGCGCCCGGAAAGGGTGACAGGCCGCGGATCTTGCGGTCCACCTGAGCGGCAGGCAAGGTCCAGTCGATGCGGGCCTCGGCCTTGTCGATCTTGGCGGCATAGGTCACGCCGTCTTCGGGCTGCGGCTCGGGCGCCAGCTCCGGCAGGCGGTCCAGCGCCGTCACGATCAGCCGCGCACCCATGGCCGACAGCCGGTCGTGCAGGTCCTGCGCCGTGTCCGCGGGCCCGATGGCCGTTGCCTCGCGCATGAGCACCGGGCCGGTGTCCAACCCCGCCTCCATCTGCATGATGCAGATGCCGGTCTCGGCATCCCCCGCCAGGATTGCGCGCTGGATCGGCGCCGCGCCGCGCCAGCGCGGCAGAAGCGAGGCGTGGATGTTCAGGCAACCAAAGCGCGGCGCATCCAGCACCGCCTGCGGCAGGATCAGCCCATAGGCCACAACCACCGCAACATCGGCCCGCATCGCGGCAAACTCGGCCTGCGCCTCTGCCCCCCGCAGCGACACCGGGTGATGAACCGGCAGGCCCAACTCTTCCGCCGCCGCCTGCACCGGGCTTGGCCGGGGCTGCTTGCCGCGCCCCGCCGGGCGGGGCGGCTGGCACCAGACGCCCACAACCTCGTGCGCCGCAGCCAGCGCGCGCAGCACGGGCACCGAAAAGTCGGGCGTGCCCATGAAGACCACGCGCATCAGCGGCCCCCCAGCTTGTCGGCCCGCTTGATCAGCATCGACCGCTTCAGCGGCGACAGGTGGTCGAAGTACATCTTCCCCGCCAGGTGGTCGATCTGGTGCTGCACCGAGGTCGCCCAAAGCAGCACGAAATCCCGTTCCTCCCAGGCCCCTTCCGCATTCAGGAACCGCACCGTCACCGCGCGCGGCCGCCGGATCACCGCCGAGACGCCGGGCAGGTTGGGGCTGGCCTCCTCATGCTCGCGCAGCTCGACCGAGGCATGCAGCACGGTCGGGTTCGCCATCCGCACCGCCTGGCCGCGAGCCTCGGACGCATCCACCACCGCCAGCGCCAGCGGCACGCCGATCTGCACGGCGGCCAGGCCCACGCCGGGCATTGCCTCCATCGTGTCGATCATGTCGGCCCAGATGGCGCGGATCTCGTCGGTGATCGTCTCGACCGGCGCGGCCGGGCGGCGCAGCACCGGGTTGGGCCAGCGCAGGCAGGGGCGCGCGGTCACGCGTCGGCCCCGACGCGGCTTTCCGGCAGAAGGCGGTCCAGCATCAGGATGCCGTCCAGATGGTCGGCCTCGTGCTGCGCGCAGATCGCGTCAAAGCGGGTCAGGATCTCGTGGAACTCCTGCCCGTCCAGATCGGTCCAGCGCAGCCGCACGGCGGCAGCGCGCGGCACCTGCGCCGTGATGCCGGGGATCGACAGGCAACCCTCCGGCCCGGTCACCAGCGTGTCGGACCGCCACAGGATTTCCGGGTTCAACAGTACGCGCGGGTTCGGATTGCCCTCTTTCCAACTCGTGTCCATCACGAACAGCCGGATCATATGCCCCACCTGCGGCGCAGCCAGTCCTCTGCCAGGCGCGGCATACATCGTCTCCAGCATGTCGGCGGCCAGTTGCCGCGTGGCGGCATCGGCCACGGCCGGGGCGCAGGGGGTGGTCAGCCGCTCATCCGGCCAGGTGACAAGGGGCAGGATCGCCATCAGCCGCGCGCCCGCTCGCGCTTCAGCTTTTCCATCTTGCGCGTGATCATCTGCCGCTTCAGCGGACCCAGATAGTCGATGAACAGCTTGCCGTTCAGATGGTCGATCTCGTGCTGCACGCAGGTCGCCCACAGTCCCTCGAACTCTTCCTCCTGCGGCAGGCCGTCGATGCCGGTCCAGGCCACGCGCACGCGGGCGGGACGCTCGACATCGGCATACTGATCGGGGATCGACAGACAGCCTTCCTCATAGGTGTTCAGGTCTTCAGAGGCCCAGGTGACCGATGGGTTGAACAGCACCATCGGCCGCTGCGGCAGGTCCGGTCCCTTCACGCAATCCATCACCAGAAGCCGCCTGGTCACGCCCACCTGCGGTGCGGCCAGGCCCACGCCCGGCGCGTCGTACATCGTGTCCAGCATGTCCTCGGCCAGCTTGCGCAATTCCGGCGTGATCTCTGTCACGGGATCGCAGACCTTCTTGAGGCGCGGGTCGGGATGAATGAGGATAGGGCGGATCATGGCCGGGATTTACGGCGCGCCCGACACTGGCGCAAGGGGAGTGGCGGCAGAGGCCGGAACACCGTCACGCGGGACAGGATTCCAATATTCTGATGAAACTCGGGAAGCTGTTGCGAGCTGCGCCGAAAAACAGGGAACACTTCCCGAAACGCATGTCATAATTGGAACAAGAGACCTGAACCACATGAGCGGACCGGACATGAGCTTCGACGAACCCATCAACCGTATCGGCAGCCATTGCGTCAAGTGGGACATGATGGCCCCGCTTTACGGCGTCGCCCCGCAGGAGGGGCTGGCCATGTGGGTCGCCGACATGGAGTTCAAGGCCGCCCCGCCGATCCAGCACGCGCTGGAAAAGATGCTGGCCCACGGCATCTATGGCTATTTCGGCGACGACAGCGCCTATCTGGACGCGATCCGCTGGTGGATGGCCACCCGCCACGGCTGGTCGGTCGAGAAGGAGTGGATCTTCACCACCCACGGTCTCGTCCACGGCACCGCCATGTGCATCGACGCCTTCACCCAACCGGGCGACCGCGTGGTGCTGATGACCCCGGTCTACCATGCCTTCGCCCGCATCATCAAAGCGGCGGGCCGGCAAGTGGTGGAATTCCCGCTGTCCACGGTGAACGGCCGGTATGCGCCCGACTTCGCCGCCTGGGATGCCCGGATGACCGGCAAGGAACGCATGTTCATCCTGTGCTCGCCGCACAACCCCGGCGGCCGCGTCTGGACGGCCGAGGAACTGCGCGGCGTGGCCGATTTCTGCAAGCGCCACGACCTGATCCTGGTCTCGGACGAGATCCACCACGACCTCGTCTATCCCGGCCAGAAGCACCTGCCGATGGCCGTGGCCGCGCCCGACATCGCCGACCGTCTGGTCATGATGACGGCCACCACCAAGACCTTCAACATCGCCGGCGGCCATACCGGCAACGTCATCATTGCCGACGAGACGCTGCGTAAACTCTTCAACGACCGCATGATGGCGATGGGCATCTCGCCCAATGCCTTCGGGATGCACATGGCGACCGCCGCCTATTCGCCCGAGGGCGCCGCCTGGCTCGATGACCTGATGCGCTATCTGGATGGCAACCGCCGCCTGTTCGACGCCGGCGTGAACGCCATTCCCGGCCTGCGTTCCATGCCGCTGGAAGCCACCTATCTCGGCTGGGTCGATTTCGCCGGCACCGGCATGGCCCAGTCCGAAGTCATTGCGCGCGTCGAGAAAGAGGCGAAGATCGCCACCAACCACGGCACGGCCTTCGGGTCGGGTGGCGAAAACTTCCTGCGCTTCAACCTCGCCGCGCCGCGCGCGCAGGTCCAGGATGCGGTGGCCCGGCTGCAGCGCGTCTTCGCCGACCTGCAATAGCCCTGGCATCAACGGGCGGGCCTCAGGGCCCGTCCGGCCTCAGGGCTTGGGCAAATACCCCACCGGTCCGCTGTCATCGCGCCAGAAATCCAGCGGAGCGGAATCCCGTGCAGCGGTGGACCGCTTGAAGGTGCAGACCAGCTCCCCGTTCTGTTCGCTGCTGGCCACGATCAGGCATTGCAGGATCGGCCGCGACCCGTCGTACACATCGACCAGCCCGCGCAGCCGCGGGGTCAGCGTCGCATCCAGCGCCATGCCATCGTGCCAAAGCCGCAGCACCGGAAAGACGGCATCGCCCACCTGAACCCGCAGGCGCGACTTGCGGCGGCGTTGCAGAAGCCGGGCCTGCTCCAGACCCTCGCGGACCTCACGGGACAGAAACTCGAACATGGCAATGCCTCCTTGATTCAAATTGTGCGGCAGAAACGTTCAATATCAATGGAAAGTGGTAATAGTTCCGGCAGATAAGTAGGGTGTTGCGGCAGTGCATCGCTGTTTGACAAGATTGTGTCATTCCCGCATCTGCCGCAAGGTCAATCTGTCCCGCAGGCCCGTCCGACCGGGCGATTCCCGGCTGGGGCGTTGCGCGCGGTCCTCCGATCGGGTTCTGTCCCGCCGCCAGGATCCCGGGTTCGGGCGGCAGTAGAGGGCAGATGGACGGCAAGCCTGATCACGGCGGGGGAATCGATTCGGCGGCGGCCCGTTGGGGCGGCACGCGCGCCGACTGGCTGGACCTGTCCACGGGCATCAACCCCATCCCCTATCCCACGCCCCCGCTGCCCGCCGACGCCTGGACCGCGCTGCCCGATGCCGCCGCCGCCGCACGACTGGAGGCCGCGGCCCGCGCCTTTTGGCAGGTGCCCAAAGGCGCCGCCCTCCTTGCCACCAACGGCGCCTCGGCTCCCATCGCCCTGCTGCCCCACCTGCTTCCGCCGGCCCATGTGCGCATCGACGGCCCCACCTACAACGAACATGCCCGCGCCTTCCGCGCCGCCGGCTGGACGCTGACCGAAGGCCCGGCACAGGCGATGGTGGCCGTCCACCCGAACAACCCCGATGGCCGGCTGTGGCGCGCCGACCAGATCGACGCCCCCGCCCTGGCCATCATCGACGAAAGCTTCGGCGAGGTCACTCCGGACCAAAGCCTCATCGCGCTGGCCACCCGGCCCGGTACGGTCGTCCTGAAAAGCTTCGGCAAGTTCTGGGGCCTCGCCGGCCTGCGCCTGGGCTTCGCCATCGGCGACCCGGCCCTGATCCACCAACTGGCCACCCGCCTCGGCCCCTGGCCCGTCTCCGGCCCGGCGCTGGCCATCGCCACCGCGGCCCTGACCGACATCGCCTGGACGCAGGCCACACGCGACCGCCTCGCGCAGGACGCCGCGCGGCTGGATGCGCTCGTCACCGACCGCGGCGCCACCATGGTCGGCGGCACCGACCTGTTCCGCCTGTATGATACCGGCGATGCGCAGGCGTGGCAGGAACGCCTCGCCCGGCACTGGATCCTTGGCCGGGTCTTCCCCTATTCCTCCCGCTGGCTCAGGCTGGGCCTGCCGGGCACACCGCAACACTGGCAGCGGCTCTCCGCCGCGCTGAACGAGGTCGGACGATGAGCGCATCCCTTCTGGCCCCCGCCATGCTGGTGGACGCCGCCCTGGGCGAGCCCGGCTGGCTCTGGAACCGCTGGCCGCATCCCGCCGTGCTGATGGGCCGCGCGGTCGAATGGCTCGACCGCCGCCTGAACCGGGGCGAGGGCCGCAAGGCCAAGGGCGTGGTCTCGGTGGTGCTCCTCTGCCTCGCCGCCGGACTCATCGGCCTCATGATCGCCGCCGTGCCCGATTTCGGCCTTCTGGAACTGATCGTCGCCGCGATCCTTCTGGCGCAGCGCAGCCTGTCCCAGCACGTCCGCGCCGTGGCCGATGCGCTCCGTCTGTCGCTCGCCGATGGCCGCCGCGCCGTGGCCATGATCGTGGGCCGCGACACCGCCACCATGACCCGCCCCGATGTCGCCCGCGCCGCCATCGAAAGCGCCGCCGAAAACCTGTCCGACGGCGTGATCGCCCCCGCCTTCTGGTTCCTCGTGGGCGGCCTGCCCGCCATGATGATCTACAAGGTCATCAACACCGCCGACAGCATGGTCGGCCACCGCACCCCGCAATACGAATCCTACGGCTGGGCCTCGGCGCGTCTGGACGATGTGCTGAACTGGATCCCCGCGCGCCTGACCGCCGTGCTGATCGCCGTCACCCACGGCTGGTTCGACAGCCGCCCGATCCGCCGCGACGCCGTGCTGCACCGCTCCCCCAACGCCGGCTGGCCCGAGGCGGCAATGGCCGTGGTGCTGAACGTCTCCCTCTCCGGCCCGCGCAGCTATCACGGCGAACGGCGCGACTACCCTTACGTCTGGCCCGAAGGCCGCCGCGACATCGGCCCGGACGAGATCGACGCCGCCGTGCTGGCGCTCTGGCGCGCCTGGGGCGCGGCGCTGGTCATCGCCCTTGTGATTGCCCTTCTCTGAGGCCGCCATGCACATCACCGCCCAGGAACTGGCCGACGCCCTGCCGCATGTGCTGGCCGCGCCGAAGGATGAAACCGTGGTCGCGGGCCTCTGCCTGCGCCCCGCCCGCAACCAGCGCGCCTTCCCCGACCGCCTGCGCCTGACCCGCGCCGAAGGCATCCCCGGCGACCGCTGGCTGACCGAACCCTGGCTGCGCCTGCCCGACGGAAGCCCCGACCCCGAGATCCAGGTTTCGATCCTGCCGCTCCGCGTGCTCGATCTCGTCTGGCGCGACCGCGAAGGCACGGTCCACCCCGGCGATCCCATCATCGCCGATCTCGACTGCTCCACCGCCAACCTGCCGCCCGGCACCCTGCTCGCCGTGGGCACGGCGGTGCTGCGCGTCTCGGCCCTGTTCAACGACGGCTGCGCCAAGTGGAAGGCCCGCTACGGCGCCGCCGCCCGCGCCTGGGTCGATGCCCCCGGCCACCCCGACCTGCGCCTGCGCGGCATCCTCTGCGCCGTGGAACAGGATGGCGAGGTCGCCGTGGGCGACCCGATCAAGGTGCAGCGCCCGTAGGATGGGCAATATAGCCCATCCTACCCGCCGCCCGCCCTGCCCAAAGCCCAGTCGCCAGGCAGCCGGTCAGCAGGTAGCCCCCGGTCGGCGCCTCCCAGTCCAGCATCTCGCCCGCCACGAACACCCCCGGCAGCGCGCGCAGCTCCAGCCCCGCGGTCACCGCCTGCCGCGTGATCCCCCCGGCCGAGGAAATCGCCTCGTCCAGCGGTCGCGGCCCACCGTGCCTCGCCACCAGCCGCTTCACCGCCTGGGCCAGCGGCAGACCCCGCCCCCATTCCTGCACCAGCGCCACCGCCGGACCCGCAAGCCCCAGCTTGCGCAACCGGTTCGCCACGCTCTCGCCCGGCTTCATCCGGTCCAGCCGCGCCGCCACCTCCGCCTCGCCCATGTCGGGCCGCAGGTCGATGACCAGCGCTGCCCCGTCCCGCACCGCGGCCGAGACGGCATAGATCCCCCCGCCCTCCAGCCCCCGGGCCGAAATGACGAACTCCCCCCGGTCCGCCAGTGGCCCCGCCACCAGCCGCGCCCCCTTCACCGCCTGCCCGAACTGCCGCGCCATATGGGCCGACCAGTCCACCCGCAGCCCCATGTTCGCCGGCCGGAACGGCGCCACCTCGACGCCCTTTTCCTGCAGCCACGGCACCCAGGCCGCATCCGATCCCAACCGCGCCCAGCTTGCCCCGCCAAGCGCCAGCACCGTCACCGCCGGCGCCACCGCTTGCGCGCCCTCGGGCGTGTCGAAGGCCAGCGCCGCGCCCTCCCACCCCGTCCAGCGCCAGCGCACCCGCAACTCCACCCCCAACCCGTCCAGCCGCCTCAGCCATGCCCGCAACAGGGGCGAGCCCTTCATCGCCACCGGAAACACCCGCCCGGACGAGCCGGTGAACACCTCCTGCCCCAGCCCCCGCGCCCATTCCATCACCTCATCCGGCCCGAACGCCGCCAGCATCGGCGCCAGCCAGTCCTCGCCATAGCGCGCCGTAAAGGCCGGCAGGGCTTCGTCCTTCGTCAGGTTCAGCCCGCTCTTCCCCGCCATCAGGAATTTCCGCGCGGGCGAAGGCTTGGCCTCGGCCACCACCACCCGGCGCCCGGCCCCGGCCAGCGCTTCGGCCGCCATCAGCCCCGCGGGTCCCGCCCCGATCACCAGCGCATCCACTTGCCCAACCCCCTTGCCCGCGCCAGATCTCGCAGCACCCGCCCCCGCAGACAAGCCATGCCCGACGCCAGCCCCATCTGCCCGCTCTGCCTCCGCCCGATCCCGCCCGGCGCGCCGCAAAGCCTGCACCACCTCGTGCCACGGGCCAAGGGCGGCAAGGGCGGGCCGACCGTGCTTCTGCACCACCTCTGCCACAAGGAAATCCACGCCCGCTTCACCGAGACCGAACTCGCCCGCCGCTTCCCCACCATCGAGGCCATCCGCGCCGACGGCCGCATGGACGCCTTCCTCACCTGGGTGGCCAAACGCCCCCCGGAATTCCTCAGCCGCACAAGGCGGTAACACAGGCGCGCCGGGTCCCGGGTCGCTGCATCCCCGGATTGCGCGCGCGCCACGCGAGCATTACGAGGGGCTGTTCCGGCCCGCAGGATGCCTCCAGTAGGGACGATCACAGGCAAATGCGGGGCGCGCCGCCATGGTGGCTGACGACAATCCCACGAAGAAGCCGCGCGCATTCGCCAAGGGCATAGCCCTGGTCGTGGCGGCCGTGCTCTTCGTCAAGATCGCCGACCCGCTGCTGAGCGCCCGCAGCGCAGAGGTCACGCTGGAGGACACCCACAACATCCCCGCGACCTGCTCCACCGGCCTGACCGGCCGCACGCGAAGCGGCGTCCCCGATGATGTCGCACCTAACTCTTGCGGGGCGGTTTACACCAGTCTCGGCCTGTTCAAACTCGTCGAAAGCGGCAGCCTGAACCCCCTCGCCATGCGGCGCGAGGACATGGTTGCCGCCATGAAGCCATCCTGCCGCTACCGGATCTGGTTCAGCGGAACCGGCCCCATGCCCACACCAGAGGCGAGGGGCGCAAACAAGTTGTACAAGACCATCTTCCGCATGACGCCGCTCGACTCCTGCGCCGGCCCCTCGCCATCCCCTTGATCTTGCGAGGCATTCGCAAGCCCCACCAATCTGTTGATCCGTTTCGCTGCACCTGCTAAGGCCCCCGCCTCACTCCGGCGCAGAGACGCGGCATGACCCCTGTGATTCGCCTTGCCATCGGCAGCATCGTCGTCGGCCTCGTCGTTCTGGCGCTGAAGCTTGTCGCCTGGCGCATGACCGGCTCCATCGCGCTCCTCTCCGACGCCCTGGAAAGCACGGTCAACGTCGCCACCGCCTTCGCCGCGCTCATCGCCATTCGCGTCGCCGCCCTGCCGGCCGATGCCAACCACCCCTACGGCCACACCAAGGCCGAGTTCTTCTCGGCCATCCTCGAAGGCGTGATGATCATCATCGCCGCCCTTCTGATCCTGCGCGAGGCGTGGCACGGCTTCACCGATCCCCGCCCGCTGGATGCCCCGCTCTCCGGCCTGGCCATCAACGTCGCCGCCAGCATCCTCAACGGCATCTGGTGCTGGGTGCTCATCTCGCAGGGCCGCAAGCGCCGCTCGCCCGCGCTGGTCGCCGACGGCAAGCACCTCCTCTCCGACGTGGTCTCCTCGGTCGGCGTCACCTTCGGCGTTCTGATCGCCATCGAAACCGGCTGGGCCGTGCTCGACCCAGGCATGGCCGCGCTGGTCGCGCTCAACATCCTGTGGTCCGGCTGGAAGGTGATCCGCGAATCCATGAGCGGGCTGATGGACGAATCCCTTTCCACCGAAACCCTCGCCACCGTCCGCGACATCATCTCGCGCGAGGCGGTCGGTGCGGTCGAAGCCCACGACCTGCGCACCCGCCACGCCGGCCAGGCCATCTTCATCGAATTCCACCTGGTCGTGCCGGGCGACCTGTCGGTGCGCGAAGCCCACGACATGTGCGACCGGGTAGAAGCCGCCATCAAGGCCGCGGTTGAGGACGTGATCGTGACCATCCACGTCGAGCCGGAGAACAAGGCCAAGCACACGGGGATCGTGGTGCTTTAGCCCGGTTCAGGCCCGCGCCTCGTAGTGCCGGATCGCGCCTTGCGCATCGGCAAAGATCCGGTCCTCGCCCACCCGCGCGCCCAGCCCGAAGGCCCGTGCTTCCGCCTCGACCGCCGGGTTCATCCCGGCCAGCCAAAGCTCCACCCCTTCGCGGCCATAGCGCTGCACCTCGGCATCCAGCGCCTGCAGCGCGGAAAACTCGATGTCGAACACCCGGCTCAGGTCCAGCACCAGCACCCGCGCGCCATGTTCGGCCACCAGCGTGCGCATCCGCGCCGTCACCGATTGCGCATTGGCAAAGAACAGCCGCCCAAGCGGGCGCAGCACCAGCAGACCCTCCGGCACCTCGCCCGCCTCGACCAACGCCGCCGGGTCCTCACCCGCCTTCCGCCCCATCACCAGGATCGACGGATTGGCCGCCTGGCTCGCCAACCCGACCATCGAGGTCATGATGGCGATGACGATCCCCTGCAGCGTGCCGAAGAAGATCACGCCCAGACAGGCCGCCAGCGCCCAGAAATATTCCATCCGCCGCACCCGCAGGATGGCGGCAAACTCCGCCGGCTCGATCAGCGCGGCGGAATAGACGATCACCACGGCGGCCAGCACCGCATAGGGCAGCATCCCCAAAAGCGGCGCCAGGATCAGCATCGTCGCCACCGCCGCCGCCGCCGTCACCAGCGAGGCGCGCTGCGACTGCCCGCCCACCGCGCGCACCACCGCCGTCTGCGACGTGCCGCCGCCCGCCGGCATCGCGCTGAAGAAGGCACCGGCCAGGTTGGCCGCCCCGGTCGCCAGCAGCTCTCGGTCCGGCCGCACCGCCGGATCGCGCGGCCCGGCAAAGGCCCGGCCCGCGGCGATCGTCTCGGTAAAGCTCATCAGCGCAATCCCCGCCGCCCCCGGCAACAGCTGCAGCATCAGCGCCGGGTCGGGCAGCGTCAGCGCCGGCAGCGCCTGGGGAATGTGCCCCACCACGCTGACGCCAAGCGCCTGCAGCCCGAAAACCCAGGTCGCCGCGATGGCCCCGCCCACGATGGCCAGCGCCGCGGGCGAATGCGGCCAGATCCGCTCGGCCGCCACCAACAGCGCCAGCGCGGCCAGCCCGACCACCAGCGTCGCCACCGAACTGGCCGGAAGCGCCTGGACCACCGACAGCACATCGCGGAAGAACCGGTGCTTCTCGATATGCAGGCCCAGAAGCTTCGGCACCTGGTCCAGCACGATCACCAGCCCGATCCCGGCCTTGAACCCGGTCAGCACCGGGGCCGAGATCAGGTTCGCCAGGAACCCCAGCCGCAGGACCGAGGCCAGCACCAGGATGCCCCCGGTCAGGGCCGTCAGCGTGGCCGTCGCCGTCACCAGCCGCGTCGGGTCCCCGTCGGGCACCGCAAGGCCAAGCTGCGTGGCCGCCAGGATCGCCAGCGTCGTCGTGGAACTCACGCTCAGCACGCGCGACGACCCAAGCACGGCATAAACGATCATCGGCACGAAGGCCGTGTAAAGCCCCACGCTGACCGGCAGGCCCGCCACGGTGGCATAGGCCATCGCCTTGGGCAGCACGACCGCCGCGGCCGTCAGGCCCGCCACGATGTCGGGCCGCCATCCTGCCGCGATGGGCGCGGCATCCGGTCGCGGGCTGGTCATGATCCGGGCTTTCCCGCCGCAACGGCGCTTGGCAAGGCATCCGCCCGGGCTGCACCCGGGGCCGCCTGTCCGCATCCTGACCGATCCCGCCACCCCCGGCAACACAATCCGCGCCCTGCGACACCGCCGCAGGAGACAGCCCCCAACCACCCGCGTCCCCGCCCCGCGTCGAGGCCGTCCTCAAGGCGGCGGTCGAGGGCGTGATCGTGACGATCCATGTGGAGCCGGAGAATGAGGGCAAGCGTATGGGGATCGTGATTCCGCAAGGGGGCTGCCCCCTGGGCACCAGTCCCGCCCGCGGAAAGTCCGCTTCGACGAACCGATGACTGGCGGCGCGCTGGTCGTCCGCCGCAGCGTCCGCGGTGACGGCCTTGGCCTGCCTTTGTCACTGCCCAGACCCAATGGCGAAATTGCGATCTGCTTCGGTGGTTGGCATTCCCGGCAAGCGAAGCCGGCGGAAAAGCCAGTCGGCCGGCTGGCAGGCCGGCACAATGGATCAGGGCTGTTGTCCTGCTGCGAAATCCGCAAGAGCGTGAACGTTCAGAATTCGCACACGGCCATAGCGCCAGGTTATCATGCCTGACTTGCTTGCCCGGTCCACGAACCGCGCGACGGTCTGGGGTGAAGCATTGGCCAGCTCGCCGAAAAGAGCCTGCGTCAAGGGTACGCCTTCGGGGTCGAACCAGCGGGCCAATTCCTCTGCACTGGGGCGGTATCCGGGGTAATAGGGTGGCGGCTCCGCACCGGACACGCGCAATAGCACACCCGCGAGCCTGCGATCGGTGTCGCGGATCAACAGGTCAGCCACCGTCGCCAGATAGAGCGCCTCGCCCAGTGTCGCCAGTTTGCCATAAGCTCGGCTCGCGGTCGGGAACTCCGCCCGCAGGCGTTCAAGCTCGGCCAGCGGAACATGCAAGAGCACTGTGGGTTCATTGGCCGAAATGATCATGCTGCGTCGCTGTTTTTCCAGGACCGAGCCATAGCCAAACCAGTGACAACGTCGCGCGATATGCCCGGGCAGGGGCAGACCATCCCGCCCCAGGGTTGCCATCAGCATGCCCCCGGTGACCACCCCGTACATGCCGCCCGGGCTATCTTCAGCGGTGTAGAGAAGTTCATCCTTGCGCAGGGCAAGCGTCCGTCCGGACTGGATCACCGCAGTGGCCAGGGCTGGATCAATCTCCGCCAGCCAGCCACGGCTGGTGAGAACAGCGTGAACATCGATACGTCGCATCGCCCGGCCCGCGTCCTTGTTCGTGGAAGCCCAGATAGCTTGCCAAGAATCCACCAAATGGCAGAGTCTTTTGGCCGCCACAGCGGCAGATTTCTTGGCGCTACTGCGGCAGGGACCATCCACTGCACCACCGCCCCGAACCTTGCGCTGCCGACCCCGGCGGCTGGTCTAGACACAAGGAGCAAATGAAATGCGAGGTAAAGTTGCCAACTTCGTTGCTGCCCTGACGATCGGACTGCTGGCAGCCCAGGACGCGCTGGCGTGCACGCGCGTGCTGTGGATGTCGCCGGACGGCCAGGTTCTTGTCGGGCGGACGCAGGATTGGACCGAAAAGGCCGGGCACGCGTTTCGGATGTTTCCGCGCGGCATCGAGCGTACCGGCGCCGTGGCCGAAAACCCGCTCAAGTGGACCTCCAAGTATGGCAGCCTCGTGCTCACCGCCTATGACATGGGCACGCACGAGGGTGTCAACGAGATGGGGTTGAGTGGCCACGCCCTCTACCTTGCCGAGGAGGCCGCCTTCGGTGTGCGTGATCCCTCGAAACAGGCGATCGGCATAATGCAGTGGATCCAGTACTACCTGGACAACTACGCCACTGTCGCCGAGGCCATTGAGGCGACCCGGTCATTCGATTTCCAGATTGAGCCGCTGATCCTGCCCAACGGCTATCCGACGCTTATCCACATTTCACTGTCCGACAAGACCGGCGATTCGGCGGTGATCGAATACATCAACGGCAAGCCGCAAATCTACCACGACCGGCGGTTTACCGTGATGACCAACGAGCCGACCTATGATGTCCAGATCGAGAATCTCAAGAAGTATCGAAGCTTCGGTGGCGACCTGCCCTTGCCGGGCGAGCGCACGCCCATGGACCGGTTCGTGCGGGCAGCCTACTATGTGAACGGTCTGCAGGAGCCCGAGAACCGGGCAGAAGCCGCCGCCTTCATGTTCAGCGTGATCCGCAATGTCTCGGTCCCCTTCGGGCTTGGCGATCCGGACAGGCCGAACGTTGCCAGCACCATCTTCCGGACCGTGCAGGACCTTACCGGACAGCGCTATTACTTCGAAAGCACTTACGCACCCAATGTCGTTTGGGTGGATTACGACCAGATGGACTTCAGCGCAGCCGGGCCAGAGATGGAACTGAAGGTAGAGAAGAACATCTTCGATCTGAACGGTGATGTTACAGGCCTGTTTGTGCCTGTGGAGCCACTTGTCTTTAGCCGCAATGCCCCCTGAGCCTTCCGTCTCATGCAGGTGGGAACCAGAGGGCCGTCATCTGAACGGCATTTGCAGGGAGGATGAAACCCACCATCCCTCGGAATTTCGGTAACCTGCGGACCCATCCCCGGCCTCGGACAATCCTTAAGTCCAAGTTAATCCGCCTTCGTAACCCATTGAAATCAAACACCCCGACCAGGCGTCCGAGCTCGGACGCCTAGCGGGCCGGGATGGCGCTCTGGGCCGAGCGGACGAAGTTCAGGGCCGGGGCCGAGAGCGGCGCCCCCCGGCGCCAGGCCAGGCCCACCTGGACCGAGGGCAGGTCGCCCGAGACGTCCCTGATCTCGATGCGGTCCCCCTCCAGCGACCAGGGCCGGTACACAAGGCTGGGCAGGATCGCCAGCCCCGCCCCCGTGGCCACCAGGCTGCGGACCGCCTCCACCGACCGGGTCCGGAAGGCGATCTGGGGCTTGACCGCCAGCGCCCCCATCAGCCGCCGGGTACTCTCCTCGATCTCGTCCACCATCAGCTGGATCAGGGGCTGCCCCGCCAGCTCGTCCAGCGCGATGGCCTCCTGCTGGGCCAGCGCATGGCCCAGAGGCATCCACAGCCGATAGGGCGAGACCAGCAGCGTCTCCACATGCAGGGCCATCCGGTCCTTGACGGACGAGGTCAGAAGCACCGCCACGTCCAGCTCCCCCCCGATCAAGAGGTGCTGGAGGTAGTCCCCGTTGTCCTCGATCACCGAGAGCTCCACCTGCGGATAGGCCCGCCGGAACCGCGACAGGATATCCGACAGGACATAGCCCGCGACCAGCGAGGTCACGCCAAGGGAAAGGCGCCCCGTCATCGCCTCCCCCTCGTCGCGAAAGGCGGTGCGGGCAATGGCCACGTCCTCCAGGATCTGCCGGGCGTGCCGCAGGAAGGCCGAACCCTTGTGGGTGATCAAGAGCCCCCGTGCCTGCCGGTCAAAGAGCGCGACGCCCAGATCATCCTCCAGCGCCCGGATCGCCTCGGTCACCGAGGACTGCGAGATCGACAGCGCCCGCGCCGCACCGCTGACCGACCCAGCCTCGGCCGCGGCGATGAAGAACTGTAGCTGGCGCAGGGTGAAGGCCATGTCAGCCCCCCGCCATCTCCGCCGCCAGCGCGTCATGGTGGCGGGCCACCAGCGCCTCGTAGGCGGCCAGCTTCTCCGGCGTGAAATGCCCCGTCTCGGCCAGCAGGTTCACCGTCCCCACCACCTCGCCCCCCGCGATCACCGGGATGTTCACGGCCGACCCCAGGCCAAGCGAGGTGATCAGGGCATGGTCGAAGAACACCACGGCAAACTCGGGCGCGGTGTTGGCCACGAAGGTCCGGTGGTCGCGGATCACATGGTCGTACCAGGCGTTCCGCTCCATCGGCTTGGTGCCCGACACCGGATACTCCACCGGATGCGAGGTATAGGCCCGCCGCGCCAGATCGGCCGCGAAGTCGTTGGTCGTGACGGTGAAGAGGATCGTGCCCAGGGCCGCTGCCTCGGCATGCAGGTCGTCATAGATCATCGGGCGGGCCTTTCCTTGCGGTCGAGGGTGATCCAGGGCTTCGGCGCGGCGGGGGGCGGCGGGGCGCTGCCCTGCCAGACCATCAGCCGCACCGCCAGAGGTTCTTCGGGGTCGTCGGGCAGGGCGAGGATGTCCCAGGCCATGCCGAAGCCCTCCAGCAGCAGACCCTCGGCGTAGAAGGCGATCTCCTCGGCCTCCAGCGCCTCGGTCGGGGTATCGCTGGAGGGCCAGGCGCCGTCCTCGGCCCAGATCACCAGCCCTTCGACGCCCGACGCCTGTTCGGCCAACCGGGCGAGGGGGGCGAGGAAGTCCTCGATGCTTTCGGTCATCCCTACCTCTTCGTCATCGACACGCGGATAAGCGCGCGTTCAAGCACGGCCATCGCCGGGGCCCGGCTGGCCGAGCGCAGGGTCAGGTCGCAGTCCACCAGTGTGGCCAGCGCCGATTCCAGCGCTCGTGCGCCCCAGGCCCCGGCCTGTCGCTGCATGGCATCGCGACGCGGGCCGAAGACGCGGGCCTTGACCATGCCCGAGGCTATGCCGCCCGGGTCGGTGGCGGCAATGTGCAGGGCGCGGAAGTGGCGCAGCGCGGCGATGCAGATCGAGACGGCTGCGGCGCCCTGAGCCTCCAGCCGGTGCAGCAGAAGGCAGGCCCGGTCGGGATTGCGGTCGCCCACGGCCAGGATCAGGTCATCCAGCTCGGTCTCGGCCGAGGCGGGCGCCAGAAGCGTAACCTCGCGCGCCGTCAGCGGCTCGGTATCCTGCCATTTGTAAAGGGCGATCCGGTCCAGCGTCTGACGGAAGTCGCCGGGGTCCAACTCGCGCGCCAGCCCTTCCAGCGCAGGGGCGGCGTCGGGAGCAAGACGGGTGAGCCCGGCACGGGCCAGGGTGTCGGCGATCTCTTCTGCCGAGGGCGGATCGTCGTACAGGCCGATCGATACCGCGGCGCGGTGCTTGTCGAACAGGGTCTTGAGAGCCGACTTGCCGGTCAGCATTCCAGCCGTCACCACAAGCACTGCATCGTCCGGTTGCCATTCTGCCAGCGCGGACTCGATTTGCGGGGCGAGCCCGTCGGTTGCCTCCTCGACCAGCACCACGCGGGGGCCGGGGAAGAAGCCGCGTTCCTTCATTGTGTCGGCCAGCCGGGCGCCGTCGCGGCGCAGGTCGGCGCCGGGGATGCGGGTCAGGCGCATCTCGGCCTCGCCCTGCGGCCCGATCAGGGCGGCCACGGCATCCTGCCGCTTCAACGCGACATGCATGGGATCGGCGCCGAAGATCAACAGCCCGGCGCGGCCGGGATCGGGGCGGCGCAGGTAACGCGCGGCCTCGGCCCCTTTGAGGATCATGGCAGGCTTCCGGCCCGGGCGATGAGTTGAGTCACCACCTGGTCAGCCAGCGCCTGCATCAGGCGCTTAACGGCATCGACCTGGGCCGCCTGCGTGGCGACCGTCGTGCCAGAGGCGAACCAGGCGGTAAAGCTTTGCGCCGTACCCGAGGTGAGGGTCTGGCCGGCCGCATCCTGGAGCGTCCAGTTGGCGGTACCGGAGATGTCGTACCGCACGACCTCGTTCTGCTGGGTAATGCCGATCGAAAAGGTCTCGGTGGAAATGCCATAAGTCAGCGTGAACGCATCAGCCTCAGGCCGGCCGAGTCGCTCCTCGATACGGGCGACAAAGGCGTAATCGGTGGCTGTCGAAGGGTCTGTCGCGCGGACCCGGCCACGCAGGACGGAGGCAGAGCCGGACGGACCATACGCCGGCGTGAAGCCGCAAGCGGACAGGGCCGCCGCGGCGGCAAGAGACAGGAAGGCGCGGCGGTCAGACGACGACATTGATGATGCGACCGGGGACGACGATCAGCTTCTTCACCGGCTGGCCGGCAAGGAACTTCACCACAGCCTCGTCTGCCAGCGCGATCTTTTCAACCTCGGAGGCGGGCATGTCCTTGGGCACGCGGATTTCGGCCCGACGCTTGCCGTTGATCTGGATGGGCAGCACCACCTCGTCATCGACCAGAAGCGCCGGGTCGGCCTTGGGCCAAGGCGCCTGGGCAACCAGCCCCTGGCCGCCCAGCATCTCCCAGATTTCTTCGGCCAGATGCGGGGTCATGGGCGACATGAGCTGCGCCATCACGCGCATCGCGGCCTTCTGCGCCTCGGCGCCGGCCCCCGACTTCTGCAGGATGTTGGCGAACTCGTAGAGCTTGGCGATGGCCTTGTTGAAGGCAAAGCCTTCGATGCCCTTCGTCACCTCGTCCACCGCCTTGGCCGTGGCGCGGGCGAGCGCCTCGTCCCCGGCATTGGCAGGCGAGGTCAGCGTGGCAATCTCGTCTGCCATTCGCCAGACGCGGGACAGGTGCTTGTAGGCCGCTTCGGCGCCGGACGCCGTCCATTCGACGTCGCGCTCGGGCGGGCTGTCGGACATCACGAACCAGCGGGCGGTATCGGCGCCGAACTGGGCGATGATGTTCATCGGGTCCACGACGTTCTTCTTGGATTTCGACATCTTGGCCGAGGGGATCACCTCGACTGGCGTGCCATCCTTCAGCGTGGCGCCGGAATCCGAGCGCTGGATGTCTTCGGGCAGGTGATAGATCGGCCGCCCGTGGGGATCGCGCGTCATGTAGATTTCATGCGTGACCATGCCTTGCGTGAAGAGCGCAGAGAACGGCTCGACCGCCTTGGCCGGCAGGTGGCCGGTGCGGTGCATCGCGCGGGCAAAGAAGCGGGAGTAGAGCAGGTGCAGGATCGCGTGCTCGATGCCGCCGATGTACTGGTCGACGTTCATCCAGTAGTCCACGTCCTCGGCCACCGTGGGCGTGGTGGCCCGGGGCGCTGTGAAGCGGGCGTAGTACCAGGACGAATCGACGAAGGTGTCCATCGTGTCGGTTTCCCGCTTGGCGGGTTTGCCGCAGGCGGGGCAGGCGCAGTCGCGCCAGGTCGGGTGGCGGTCCAGCGGGTTGCCGGGCTTGTCGAAGCTGACGTCGTAGGGCAGCTCGATGGGGAGGTTTTCCTTTTTCTCGGGCACCACACCGCAATCGGCGCAATGCACGACCGGGATGGGGCAGCCCCAGTAGCGCTGGCGCGAGATGCCCCAGTCGCGCAGGCGGAACTTGGTCACGCCGCGACCGTAGCCGTTCGCCTCGGCATGGGCGATGGCCGTTGCCACGCCCTCGTCGCCGGTCTGCAACTCGGCGCCGGCAAAGCCGCGGATGTAGCGGACGCGTTCGGACTTCATGGGCACGAAGGCTTCGGCCAGGGGCGCGTCCTCGGCGCCGTCGGCGACGAATACCGCCTTGATCGGCAAGCCATACTTCGTGGCAAAGTCGAAGTCGCGCTGGTCATGGGCCGGGCAGCCGAAGATGGCGCCGGTGCCGTAGTCCATGAGGATGAAGTTGGCGATCCAGACCGGCAGTTCCCAGGTCGGGTCCAGCGGATGCACGACGCGGATGCCTGTGTCATGGCCGATCTTCTCGGCCGTCTCGATCTCTTCCGCTGATGTACCGCCCTTTCGGCACTCGGCGACGAAGGCTGCGACCTTCGGGTCAGAGGCTTCCAGAGCCTTGGCCAGCGGATGGTCGGGCGAGATGGCGGCGAAAGAGGCGCCCATCAGCGTGTCGGGGCGGGTGGTGTAGACCTCCAGCGACTCGAACCCTGCCGGCGCGCCCTTGGTGGCGAAGGCGAATTGCAGGCCCTGGCTGCGGCCGATCCAGTTGGCCTGCATCAGGCGCACCTTTTCCGGCCAATGGGCCAGCCCGTCCAGCGCGGCCAGCAGATCCTCGGAATAGTCGGAGATGCGGAAGAACCACTGCACCAGTTCGCGCCGTTCCACCGCCGCGCCCGACCGCCAGCCCTTGCCGTCGATCACCTGCTCGTTGGCCAGAACGGTCATGTCCACCGGGTCCCAGTTGACCACTGCAGCCTTGCGATAGACGAGCCCGGCTTCCAGCATGTCCAGGAACATCGCCTGCTGCTGGCCGTAGTATTCCGGGTCGCAGGTGGCGAATTCGCGGCTCCAGTCGATCGACAGGCCCAGGGGTTTCATCTGCCCGCGCATGTCGGCGATGTTGCCGTAGGTCCAGTCCTTCGGGTGGCCGCCGCGTTCCATCGCCGCGTTCTCGGCCGGCATGCCGAAGGCGTCCCAGCCCATCGGATGCAGCACGGAAAAGCCGGCCGCAGCCTTCTGCCGGGCCACCACGTCGCCCATGGTGTAGTTGCGGACGTGGCCCATGTGGATGCGCCCCGACGGATAGGGGAACATCTCGAGCACATAGTACTTGGGCTTCGCCGGATCGCGCCGCGCCGCGAAGGTGCCGGCAGCCTCCCAGGCGGCCTGCCATTTCGGTTCGGTGACTTTGGGTTCGTAACGCGACATGGGAAGGCCCTGCTCCGACGGCGAATTCGCCTCGCGGATTACACCGGTGCCGGGGCCAAGGTCCAGAGCGGGCGGCTAGAGGTTGCTGTCCTGGATGCGCAGCTGGCGCGCACGGTTCAGGATGGCGTCTTCCACTGCGCGCAGTGTATCGGGCGATACCGGGCCGGACTTCGTGTTGAGCGACAGCTTCAGCGAGCGCGCATCAAGCGCCGGATCCTGGATGTAGATCGTCGCGCGATAGGCCTTTCCGCCACCGGGCGGCGACCCAAAGCCTGTGACGATGACGCCGGTGAACGGGTCAACCGTTTCGATAGGAAGGAAGTTCAGTACGTCCAGCGATGCATTCCAGAGATACCGGTTCACCGCGACGGTGTTGTTGGGATCGGTGTTGTTCTCGAACAGATCCCAGACCGTGTCTTCGTTCTGCAGCCAAGGCTGGTAGGCGTCGCCGTCGCCTCGGGTGTTCGACATGGGCGCCGGCTGGTTCCAATCCGAAGGGCGGTCGGCCGGATTAGGGCTTCCGGAGGACAGACCGGTCGTTTGGCCGCATCCTGTCAGAACCAGGGCCGCGCTTGCGGCCAGGACGAAGCTGGACAGGTGAAGAAGACGCATGCAGAGCCCCGGTACTTTGCCGTTCTCTAGCTTAGGCGCCCGAAAGAGCCAAGGGATTTCGGGTGCGCCGCGCCGCCTCGGCGTCCGTGCGCCAAGACCGGGCATCGGCTGTCGGCGGCCCCTGTCGTCACTGTGGCAAAGCTGCACCATGACCTGCGATCTTCCCCCCGGCGACATGGTTCGCGTTGCAAAGAAGGTCATGACGTTGGAAGAAGAAGCATACCCAATTCGGATTCCCCTGGGTTGGGCCGCACCTTTGAGACGAGGGAAAAAATGAAAAAGTTCCTGCTTGCGACCTCCGTGCTCGTTGCCACGGCTGGCTTCGCCTCTGCCGAAGTGACCCTGTCGGGCGACGCCCGCATGGGTGTCATCGACAACTTCTCCGCCGACAACAGCCTGGGCTTCACCTCCCGTGCCCGCGTGACCTTCACGCTGTCGGGTGAATCGGATTCGGGCATCGCCTTCGGTGGTTCGTTCCGTGCCGACAACGCTGGCGGTATCATCCTCCAGGACTCGAACGACGACGGCATCATCGACCCGACCGACCCGAACGAAGTCAACAACGGTGGCGCTTCGCTCGGCCGCGCTGGCTCGGTGTTCATCTCCGGCACCTTCGGCAAGCTGTCGATGGGTGACGTTGACAACGCGGCCCTGTCGGCCGTCGGTCAAGTCTCTGGCGTCGGCCTCACCGGCCTGGGTGACCTGAACGAAATCACCTACATGGGCACGGAAGGCAACTTCTTCAACGACCCGACCGCGATCTACGAGTACTCGACCAACGGGTTCACCTTCTACTTCTCGATGACGAACCCGAACTACGTGGCTCGTGACACCGATCTCGATGGCATCATCGAAGACGGCGAAGGCTACGGCACCGACGAAACGATCGCCGCTGGTATCAAGTACGCGATCGACGCCTACTCGTTCGGCCTCGGCTATGAAAACGGCGCCTTCGAAGGCACCGGTGGCCAGGACAACGTCGTTCTCGGCGCGTCGGGCACCTGGGGTGGCTTCACCCTCAAGGCTGTCGGCTCCTACGCCAGCGGCAACGTCGATGGTTCGCAGTACGCCGTCTCGGTTGACTACGCCATGGACGCTTGGGGCTTCACCGCCTTCTACAACGACGAAAGCGGCCTGACCTCGGGCGAAGGCGCGGACAAGACCCAGTTCGGTTCTGACCCGACCTACGGTATCGGCGTGTCCTACGACCTCGGCGGCGGCGCTTCGGTTGTCGGCGGCTATGCCTACAACTCGACCGCTGGCACCGACGGCTGCGACGCGTTCGGCGACAACTGCAACGACATCGGCGGCGCCTGGGACCTGGGTATCGACATGTCGTTCTGATCCAACCGGATCGGACTTCGGAAAGAGCGGGCTTAGGCCCGCTCTTTTCATTTCCGGCGGGCCGTGATTCCCTTCCGCCCAAGCAAGGAGAGGCCCATGTCGCTGACCGATATCCGCACCAGGATCGCCACCGCCGAAGCGCTGGCCGGACGCACGGCGGGCAGTGTCCACCTTATCGCCGTTTCCAAGGTCCAGCCGTTGGAGCGGGTGGTGGCCGTTCTGGCAGAAGGCCATCGCGTCTTTGGCGAAAACTACGTGCAGGAGGCGCAGGGCAAGTGGCCTGATCTGCGTGAACGGTTTGGCCCTGTGGACCTGCACATGATCGGCCCGCTGCAAACCAACAAGGCGAAGGCAGCCGTGGAGCTGTTCGACGCCATCCATACGCTGGACCGCCCCTCGCTGGCCGAAAAGCTGGCGCGGCTTGCCCAGGCGCGCGGAACCTGCCCGCAGATCTTCGTGCAGATCAACACCGGCGCCGAGCCCCAGAAGGCGGGTATCCTGCCGGACCAAGCCGACGCATTCATCGCGTCATGCCGTGCGCTTGACCTGACCCTGGCCGGGGCCATGTGCATCCCGCCGGAAGGTGAGGATTCCGTGCCCCATTTCCACGCGCTTGCCGCCATCGCGCGGCGTAATGGGCTGGAGGGGCTGTCCATGGGCATGAGCGGTGATTTCGAGGCCGCGATCGCCGCAGGTGCCACGCATGTCCGTGTGGGCAGCGCAATCTTCGGCGCTCGCAGCTACACCTGACCCTCAGGCCAGCCAGACCCTGGCATAGGGCGGCAGCGCCAGGTTGCCGTTGTATGCTTCGACCGGGTGGTCCGACAGAAGGTCGTGCATTCGGGTCGCCCCTTGCGCCCGCGCCCAGTTCTCATCCAGATGTGCCCAGCCTTCGGTGAAGTTGAATAGTCCCAGGACCGGGCCTGTTGGGGCCATGCGGGCAAATGCGAAGATGCTAGGCTGATCGGGCCGCAGGATCCGTGTCGGGTTGCCGGCATGAAGCTCGGGCACGGCACGGCGGCGAGCCAGAATGTGCCTCAGGCCCAAGAACACGCGCGAGGCCGTTGACTGGCCGTCGTCCCGCCCCTCGGCCATCGTCCAATCCATGCGCGGCCGATGGATCCAGCGGCTGTCATGCGCGTGTTCGTGTACGTCCAGGTAACTGCGGTCATTCAGTGCGGCGAGTTCGTCCCCCATGTAGACCAGCGGGATCCCGCCAAAGGCTGCAATCAGCGCATGGCCCATCAGGATTCTCTGCACGGCCAGATCGGCCCCTGCCGCATCGCCTTCGGTCAGCGCCTTCTCCAGCCCGGCCAGAGAGGCAAAGCTTCCAGAGATGCGCTTGTCGCCTGTGGCCGGGTTTTCCTGGAACAGCGCCCCGCGCGAGAAAGCGCCGGGAAAGCCACCCTCGTAGAAATCCGACAGAAAGGCCCGATGCGCGGGGCCGGACAGACCAACAGCCGCTGCATCGTCGTCGGTCACCGCCCAGCCGATGTCATCGTGGCAGCGAATGTAGGTGGCATAGGTCGCGTTGGTCAGCACCTCGGGAAAATGCGTGGCCAGAACATGGGACATCAGCCGCGTGTCCCGCGTGGCCAGCGAAGACCAGAACTGCACCATCAGGCTGTTGTGATAGGCGAGGTTGCCCTCCTTCCCGTCATGCCGCCCTCGGCCCAGATAGGGCAGCATCTCGGCAGGTGCGACAATCGCCTCTTCCAGGTGGATCACCGCTGGTGCTGCGATCCGCGAACAGGCACGCAAGGCCTGCAGGATCATGTGAACCTCGGGCTCGGACTGGCAGCGCGTGCCCATGCGCTTCCACATGAAGGCCACCGCGTCCAGCCGCACCACGTCCACGCCCTTGTTGGCGAGGTGCAGCATGATCTCGACGATTTCCAGAAAGACCTGCGGGTTCGCCCAGTTCAGATCCCACTGGTGTTCGTTGAAGGTGGTCCAGACCCATTTGCCGAAGTCGGGGTAGTGGGTGAAGTTGCCCGGCGCATTGTCGGGGAAGACTTCCACGAGGGTCTTCTCGTACTGCTGCGGCAGGTCGGGGCTGTCGAACATCAGGTAGTAGTCCTGATACTTCGCATCCCCTTTCACCGCCTTCTTCGCCCAGGCATGCTCCTTCGCGGTATGGTTCAGAACCAGATCCACACAAAGCGAGATGCCGCGCTCGCGGAAAGCCGTGGCGACCGCCTCGAAATCCTCCATCGTGCCGAAGGCCGGGTTGATCTGGCGATAATCCATCACCGAATAGCCGCCGTCACTGTCGCCGGGACGGGGCTTGAGGCAGGGCATCAGGTGGACATAGGTGATGCCCAGATCGGACAGGTAGTCCAGCTTGTCCAGAACCCCCCGCAAGGTCCCTGCAAAACGGTCGATATAGAAGACATATCCGGCCATGTCCGACCTCTGGAACCAGTCAGGTTCCAGGTCGCGCTTCAGATCCAGCCGCTTCAGGTCGGCGGGCCGGGAGGCCCAGCCCTTGCGCAGCGCCTTCAGCAACCGTTCGCGGAAGGCGGCATAGTCCGGATGCGCGCCGTACAGCGTCTCCAGCATCGGCCAGAGATCAGGCCCGGACCGCTCCAGCCGCAGCGCAAAGATGTCCTCGTCCGGCGAGACCGCTGCCCTGGCCATGGAATCCTCCCTCGTTCCCTCGGCGCGACACTAGGTGACCCAAAGCGGTTTGGAAAGCGCCTCGCAAGAGTCAGAGCGGCCGTTTCGCGCGCAGACTGGCAGCGGCGTCGATCAGGTCGCGCGCCAGGATGTCTACATGCGGCGGACGTCCCAGGCTCTGCCGCCAGGCCAGCACGATCTGCCGCCGCATCCCCGCCCCCGCCAGCGGCCGCGCCACCGCCGGACCGCCCGGCCGCACTTCGGACCGGACATAAAACTCGGGCGCGAAGGCAATCTCGGGACCCATCGAGCACATGATCCGCAGCGCATCCAGGCTGGTGCCCTGATAGTCCGGGGCCATCACCGCGCCGCAGGCGGCGCAGAAACGTTCGACCTCGCGCGACAGGGCAAAGCCGCGGCCCAGGCTCAAGACGCGCTGCCCGGCAAGGTCCGAAGGCTCCAGCGCCGGGCACGCGGCCAGCGGATGATCGGCCGCCATCATCACCCTGACCTCCTCCTCCAGCACCGGCAGGTGCCGGACCCTGGGATCCTCGATCGGCAACTGGGTCAGGATCAGGTCCGTGCGCCCGGCCAGCAGCCCGTCCAACAAAGGGTCGCTCGGCGCTTCCTCGATGGTCAGCCGCAGGTCGGGACGGTGGGCATGCAGAGCCTTGACCGCCCAGGGCATCAGGTAGGGGCCGATCGACTGCCCCACACCCAGCCGCAGCCTCTGGCCGCCGCGGCGCAGACCCCCGGGACGATGGGCCTCGATCTCGCTCACCAGATCGGTCACTTGTCGCGCCAGCACCTGAATCTCGCGCCCCTCTGCCGTCAGGATCACCCCGGTCGCCCGTCGTTCGAACAGCCGGATCTGCAGCGCCGTTTCCAGACCGGCGATCAGCGCGCTCAGTCCCGGCTGGCTCTGGCCGTGCCGGTCCGACGCCCGCCGGATCGATCCTGCCTCGGCCACGATGAGCAAGGCCTCCAGCTGGCGCAGGGTGATCGACGGGTCCTCAGCCATGCGTCTCCCGCTCCCGACAGGTGATCATGTCTCACGATCACAGATATAGGGCGGACCACCCTACATCAATCGCTCGGCCTCACCATTTCTACGGCACCGGCGCGATGGGCGCGCCGTTAGCCAAGAGGAAATCATGGATATCACCGGCACGATCGGCAACGACACGCTCACCGGCAGCGCGCTTCGCGACGATATCACCGGGCGCGACGGCAATGACCTGCTTCTGGGCGAAGGCGGCAACGACGATCTCTATGGTGGCGCGGGCAACGACACGCTGGACGGCGGGGCGGGAAACGACGACATGCACGGCGGCGCGGGAAACGATCTCTTCATCGCCTCGGCCGGCAATGATTCCATCTGGGGCTTTGGTGCCGGCGACCGCATCCAGTTGTCGGGCTTCTCCACCTTTGACCAGGTGCTCTCCGCGGCCCGTTCGGCCGAACTGGGCGACAGCACGCTTCTTGACCTCGGCGGCGGCAACACGCTTCTCCTCGAAGACATCCGCCTTGGGCAACTGACCGCCTCGATGTTCGGCTTCGCGGACACCACACCGCCGACGGATCCTGCGCCCGGCCGGACGCTGAACGGCACCGCCGGCAACGACGACATCACCGGTGGTGCGGGCGACGACCAAATCTCGGGGCGCGCGGGCAATGACGACCTGAACGGCGCGGCAGGGAATGACTCGATCTCTGGCGGTGGCGGGCGCGACGATATCACCGGCGGCCTCGGCAATGACGTGCTGAACGGCGATGCCGGGAACGACGACCTGTATGGCGGCGGGGGCAACGACATCCTGTCAGGAGGGGCCGGCAGCGACATGCTGACCGGCGGCACCGGTAACGACACCTTCATCTTCACCCGCGGCGCCGACCGGATCGAAGATTTCGGCGATGGTGATGTGATCCAGCTGGATGCGGCGCTCGGGATCACGTCCTTCGCCCAGGTGACCGCACGCATGCAGATCGTCGGTGCCGGTGATGACACGCTCATCGACTTCGGCGGCGGCAACCGCCTGGTGATCGAAAACCTGCGACCGGCCCAACTGGCCGCCGACGACTTCCTGCTCGCCTAGGGCCGCACCTCCAGCCCGTCGCCCGGCCGCAAGCGCCGGGCGATCCAGCGTAGGTCGGCCGGGTCAAAGGCCACGCAGCCCGCAGTGGGGTGGCGCGGTTTGCGCCAGGCATGCAGAAAGATCGCAGATCCCCGCCCCTTCTCGGCGCGCGGCCAGTTCCAGTCGGTGATCAGCACCAGATCGTAAAGCGGGTCAGGCCGACGCAGGCGTTCGTGGCCAAAGGAATGTGGTGCGCGCACCATCAGGTTGTAGTCGGGGTCCAGCACGTCGTCCGACCACAGGTCGCACGGCCCGATCGGCACGGCCCAGTCCGGCACATCGCCCGGCGCCAGCCGGTCGGGGCGGTAAAGGCAGCCCACGATCCGGTGCCGACCGGCGGGCGTTGCCCCGTCGCCCTCACGCTTTGCCCGCGCCGCGACGATCCCGCCCCGACCGACCGCACAGGGAAAATCCCGCCCGGCGAACCGCGCGCCCCACTTGGTGACCACGATGTCATTCAAAGCAGATGCCCCGACTTCGCTGCCTTGGTTGCCAGGTATCCGGCGTTCTCGGCGGTATGGCCCACCTTCAGGGGCACCCGCTCCACCACCTGCAGTCCACAGCGTTCCATCATGGCGATCTTCTTGGGGTTGTTCGTCAGCAGCCGGACCGAACGAAAGCCCATCTGGCGCAGGATATCGGCCCCCAGGCGGAAATCGCGCTCATCATCCTCGAAGCCCAGCCGATGATTGGCTTCCACGGTGTCGAAGCCCTGGTCTTGCAAGGCATAGGCGCGCATCTTGTTGGCAAGGCCGATGCCCCGCCCTTCCTGGTTCAGGTACAAAAGCACCCCGGCGCCCGCCTCGCCCATCTGGGCCAGGGCACCGCGCAACTGTGGGCCGCAGTCGCATTTCAGGCTGCCCAGCACATCGCCCGTGAAACAGGCCGAATGCAGGCGCGCCAGCACGGGCTGGCCGCGGTCCGGCCGGCCGATCTCTACCGCGTAATGCTCTTCGGCCCCGCTGTCGGGGCGAAACACGTGCAATCGGCCCGCCGCCGCGGCGGCCATCGGCAGGCGGGCGGCCACCACGGGATGCAGGATCGTCGGGTCATCGTCAGCCACCTCGGCTACCGACACCGCCGTCAGACCGTGCCGCGTGGCCAGTTCCACCGCATCGGCCAGCCGAACCACGACCGCTGCGGGCAGAAGATGGCTCGCCTTGGCCAGCCGGACCGCTGCCCGGTGCAGATCTGCCGGACCTTCGCGCAGCGATCGGAACGGCCCCTTCATCGGCACCCGCAGGTCATCCACCGGATCGGCCATCGCCCTCAGCCACGCGGCGCCCTCGTCCTCGGGCACCGCGATCCGCGCCAGGTCCCCGTCGTAGGCGCGCGCCTTCAGCGTCTCGGCCCGCCGCGCCGTCAGCACCAGTTCGGGCGTCCCCAGCCCCCGCAGATCAGCCAGCCGCTCGGCCGCCAGCGTCTCGACAGCCAGCACGACCGCTCCTTCGCCCGCCCCCGTCACAACCACCGGCACGCCAAGCCGCAGGTCGCTGCGGGCACGGGACAGGCGTTCCAGGGGAGAGGGAGCAAGAGTCATGCTCTCCATTTAGGGCCGCGTGAAAGAAATTGAAACAATTGGCGTGATTTCGACAACTCGGCGTGAGTCCCCTGTCACATATCTTGCCGCTCCGGTGACCCGAACGCATGTGAACCCTCACAAGAAACGGAGGCATGACATGGCGACCCTTCGCAAGATTCTTCTGGTGGACGACGACGACGACCTGCGCGAAGCACTGTCGGAACAGTTGGTGATGACCGAGGACTTCGATGTCTTCGAGGCCCGCACCGGCGCCGAGGGCATGGAAAAGGCCAAGGCCGGCCTCTACGACCTCGTCATCCTCGATGTCGGCCTGCCCGACACCGACGGTCGCGAACTGTGCCGCCGCCTGCGCAAGGCCGGCGTGAAATGCCCGGTCCTGATGCTGACCGGCCATGACAGCGATGCCGACACCATCCTTGGCCTCGATTCCGGCGCCAATGACTATGTGACCAAGCCGTTCAAGTTTCCGGTGCTGCTGGCCCGCATTCGTGCGCAACTGCGTCAGCACGAACAGTCGGAGGACGCCGTCTTCCAGCTTGGTCCCTATACGTTCAAGCCGGCGATGAAGCTTCTGGTAGACGAAAAGGAAAAGAAGATCCGTCTGACCGAAAAGGAAACCAACATCCTGAAGTTCCTCTACCGCGCGCAGTCCGGCGTGGTGGCACGGGATGTGCTGCTGCACGAGGTCTGGGGATACAACGCAGGGGTGA
>Ga0209368_1000243_pt1 | contig 70978 bp, 68 predicted proteins | sample EBPBio242008_DNA_FD_185862 | JGI IMG/M metagenome (GOLD analysis project Ga0209368, IMG submission 185862) | Wastewater treatment Type I Accumulibacter community from EBPR Bioreactor in Madison, WI, USA - Reactor 1_4/24/2008_ DNA (SPAdes)... | ecosystem: Engineered > Bioreactor > EBPR >...
ACGGCCTTTAGGAAAATTATTGCCAATACCAAAACGCAGGCGAGGATAAGCATTAGTAGCCAACATCAACTGAATATTTTTAAGACCATTGTGCCCAGCATCACTACCCGACCCGCGCAGTCGCAAAGTATCGACAGGCAATGCTAAATCATCTACCAAGACCAAAATATTATCAATTGCAATTTTTTCTTTGTCCATCCAATATTTTACGGCTTTGCCGCTAAGATTCATATAGGTGGTGGGCTTGATAACGATAAAGGTTTTGCCTTTCCACTTGCACTCTGATACCCAAGCGTGACGGTCGAGACGAAACTGACCTCCGTGCTGCATTACAAAAGTATCGGCAATATCAAAACCAATATTATGGCGAGTAGCATCATATTCTGCCCCAATGTTTCCTAATCCTACGATTAAATATTTCATCGGTTGCAAATGTAAAATTTTATGTGGTACAAAAATTGGCGTTTCATAACAGAAACAACGAAAAAAGTCGTCTAAAATCCTATCCAAAACTGACTTTTCTCTGTTGTCACATCTATCAAGCTTGCAGATTGCGTAACAAGCTAATGCTGCAATAAGCGAATTGGCTTATCTTGCAGCCCTTTTCAAGTCTTTTTATATGTATCGTACGCATCATTGCGGAGCACTCCGCAGCAATCATATCAATGAAATAGTAACCCTCAGTGGATGGGTGCAAACTGTTCGCAAATTTGGCAGTATCACCTTTGTAGATCTTCGCGACCGACATGGCATTACCCAATTGGTTTTTGGCGAAAATTTCAATACTCAATTTGACGAAACACCATTAGGACGTGAATTTGTGCTGCAGGCAGAGGGTAAAGTCATTGAGCGTAGCAATAAGAATGGTAAAATACCTACAGGTGATATTGAAATTGAAGTAAGCAAATTTAAAATACTCAACAAAGCAGCTACCCCTCCTTTTACCATTGAAGAAAACACCGATGGCGGCGATGAATTGCGCATGAAATATCGCTTTCTCGACCTTCGTAGGCCTACGCTGCGCCGCAATTTGGAATTGCGTTACAAAGTAAATCGTGCAGTGCGCAACTACCTAGACAGTAAAGGTTTTTGGGATATTGAAACACCGTTTTTAATCAAATCTACCCCCGAAGGGGCGCGTGATTTTGTGGTGCCTAGTCGCATGAATGAAGGCCAATTTTATGCCTTACCCCAAAGCCCGCAAACCTTCAAACAATTGTTGATGGTGAGTGGCTACGACCGCTATTACCAAATCGTGAAATGTTTTAGAGATGAGGATTTGCGTGCCGATCGTCAGCCAGAATTTACCCAAATCGATTGCGAAATGGCTTTTGTAGAGCAAGAAGATATTTTAGAAAATTTTGAGGGACTATTTAAATATGTTTTTGAAGACTTGAAAGGCCAAAAAATTGAAGGCAATTTCCCTAGGATGACCTTTGACGATGCGATGTGGCATTACGGCAATGACAAGCCCGATATTCGTTTTGAAATGAAAATTCAAAACTTAAAAACACCGTTTACAACCGCATCTATAACGGCAAAAGCCGACGGAATCTATTGCGAAGCCCTCACTAGCGTGGACTTTAAAGTAACCAATGAAGCCGAATCTGTATTGGCGATTTGTGTGCCCAATGCCAGCGAATATACCCGCAAACAAACCGATGAATTGACCGAATGGGTGAAACGTCCGCAAATAGGAATGACGGGATTATTATTCATTAAATGCAATACTGACGGGACATTCAAAAGCAGTGTGGACAAATTTTTTGATGAAAACAAATTGAAAAACATTGCAGCATTTTGTGGTGCAAAAGCGGGAGATTTGATTTTGTTGTTGGCAGGTAATGAATTGCGCACCCGCAAAGCCATCAGCGAATTGCGCCTTGAAATGGGCAATAAACTAGGCTTACGTAAGCCCGACGAGTACAAGCCTCTTTGGGTTGTGGACTTTCCCTTGTTTGAATACGATGAAGATGGAAACCGTTGGGTAGCCCGTCATCATCCTTTTACCTCTCCCAAACCTGAGCACATTGAGGTGATGATCAATAATGACCCAAAAATTGAGAATGCTACGGAATATTACAAACATCCTTACAACGACATAAAAGCAAACGCCTATGATTTGGTGCTGAATGGCACAGAGATTGGCGGTGGCTCTATCCGGATTTATCAGCGCGAATTACAGGAAAAAATGTTTACAGCCTTGGGCATGAGCACTGAAGAAGCACAAGAAAAATTTGGATTTTTATTGGGCGCATTTGAATATGGTGCACCACCGCATGGAGGCATAGCTTTGGGTTTCGACCGTTTGTGCGCTTTGCTAGGTGGACAGGAAAGTATCCGCGACTTTATCGCTTTCCCCAAAAACAATGCTGGACGTGATGTGATGATTGACGCCCCCTCCGAAATTGACGAGAAGCAATTTGCCGAATTGAAACTAAAATTGGATTTATAATTTTTTTGCGAAAAAATTGCAGCAGATAATAAAATTTATATCTTTACGAAGTCTTTAATTGATACTATGAAAAAAATACTTTTTGGTTTAGGATTTGCTTTGATGGCAAGCGTTTCGTTAATGTCGTGCAGCAAAGGCGAATATAATTCTGGTGATATGCAAACCGGGAAGAATCCTTTCAATGAAGAACTCAACAAACCCAAAGTGGTTCCGTCGGGAAACTTTACAGCTAAAATCAACGGTTCGGATTTCACTGCCGGATATTCAAATGCCTATTCTGCTTTAATTGGCAGTATAGCTACAACAGAAACTTTCGTCATAGTAGGTTATAAGACGAGTAATACGTCCTCTGATGGCATTTATATAACTACTAAATCTAAAGATAAGGGAACCTATACAATTGACAATACTTTAGAAAACAATGCTGTTTATACATCAGCTGGCTCTACTTTAGGTGTAAATGCTGAAACTGGTACCATAGAAATTACAGAATCTACAGACACAAGAGTAAAAGGCAAATTTAATTTCAAAGGGCCAGGTGGATTAGAAATTACAGATGGTGTCTTCGATGTACCTGTTATTAAGTACAGCGATTATTTTACCAAATAAGATATAGCTATCTATTTAATCATTTTAGAAACCACATTGCAATATGTGGTTTTTTTGTGCTTTTATTTTTCAAAAACCTAATTTCGCCCCAAAATCTAAACAATGAATAGAGCCAAATGGATTGTTTTATTATCTGTGGTGAGCACCTTGATGATATTATTCGGTGCTTTAGCAAAGATTCAACATTGGGAATCAGTAAAACCCTTGATGTTGATAGGAATGGCATTACAATTTGGAGTAGTGATTTATGCATTAATACCATTGGTAAGTAAAAAAGATAATCAGAAATTTTAAAATAAATGGAACGTACCGAAATAGAAAGCCTAGGCGAATTTGGACTGATACAGCACCTCACGCAAAACAACGAAACAAAGCAGGCGACTACTATGCTTAGTATTGGCGATGATGCCGCTGTAATTGACCATTTGGGCAAACAAACAGTCATTACCACCGATATGTTGATTGAAGGCATCCACTTCGATTTGATGTACACCCCGCTAAAGCATTTGGGTTACAAAGCTATTGCTGTCAATGTATCTGACCTATGTGCTATGATGGCAACACCCTCGCACGTAACGCTCAGTATTGCCTTTTCGAATCGCTTTTCGGTAGAGGCAATAGAAGAGTTTTATGAAGGAGTATATGCTGCTTGCGACAAATACAATGTGGACCTAATTGGTGGTGATACCTGTACTTCGCCAAAAGGATTCATTATTAGCGTTACGGCAGTGGGCGAAGTGACTAACGATAATTTTGTAACCCGCGATAAAGCACAAATTAATGACCTGATTTGTGCCACTGGCGATTTGGGAGCTGCCTACATTGGCTTACAATTATTAGAACGCGAAAAAAGAATTTTTTTAGAAAACCCTAAAGTTCAACCCGACTTACAGCAAAAAGAGCATGTGATTGGCAAAATATTGAAGCCCGAAGCTCGATTGGATGTGGTAGAATGGCTGCAAGAAAACAAAATAACCCCTACGGCAATGATGGACATCAGTGACGGTTTAAGCTCAGACATTTTACATATCTGTCGCCAAAGTAATGTTGGCTGCGTTATTTATGACGAGAAACTGCCTATTCATAGCCAAACCAAAGAAATGGCCATGGAATTTGGATTAAGTGGCACCTCTTGTGCGTTAAATGGCGGCGAGGATTATGAACTGTTATTTACCATCGCACAAGCAGATTATGACAAAATAGTGCTCAGTGAAAAAATCAGTGTGATTGGTTACATAACCAAACCTGAAGAGGGAACGCACCTATTGACTAAGCAAGGAAACAAGCACAAATTGGTAGCACAAGGTTGGCGTGCCTTCTAAAAAATCATCCTTTACTGTAGCTTGTGCCAAACAAATTGCTCACAAAAAGCAAAAAAGGAAAATTATTTTTAAGAAAACATTTGTAAAATCGCTCGTCTTTTATAATTTTAGAGCTAAATAACACAACAAGTATGCAATTTCTGAAGAAGATTATATTATCTACCGCATCCCTATTTACTTTATCTACAGCATTATTTTTATCGTCTTGTGCACCCAAAAATAGCTGTGATACATTGGTTTGTAAAAACGGAGGTACTTGTGCAGCGGACTTTTGTAATTGCCCAACAGGATATGACGGTCCAGAATGTCAAAACAAAATCACTGACCGATTTATTGGAACATACACTGGATATACTGACCCACGCAATGGCCAACCCACTCATATAGACACTGTTGACGTTTATTCTTCGAGCGACCCATTGAAACTTTCAATTGTGCGCAGAAGACGATTTGATATGATTTACACAGGCCTCATTGAAAGCAAAAATAACACTATTGCTATTTCAGATATTGTCAATGGATCAAGAACATCTGTTATCAACGTTACCATCAAAGCCCCCACTTCAACCTCAACAAAAAGAACATTAAACATGAATGTTGAAGAATATGAAAATGGCAAAAAAATAGAGGAACTAACATTTAATGGTCAGTTAAGCTCAAATTAAGAATATAAAAAAAATAATGAGGGCAACTATTCTGGTTGCCCTTTTTTTTGTCAATTATGAATGAAAGAATCCAGAAAATTAAAAACTTCCTACTCCAAAGCCCCAAAGACTTATTTCTGAATCATGCTCTAGCTTTGGAATATATAAAAATTGGTGACGAAACTTTGGCTCAAGAGTGTTTTGAAAACAATTTAAAAACCGACCCGAGCTATGTAGCCACCTACTATCATTTGGGTAAATTGCAGGAAAGGATAGGAAAAACAGAAGATGCGATTAATACTTTTGAAGAAGGAATGCGAATAGCAAAAACACAAAAAGACCAACATTCTTATAGCGAATTGAAAGGCGCCTATGAGGATTTGGCTGACCTTTAAACTTTGCGTGTTAAATTTGTATTTATGGAATTATTACCCGGGTTTGAAAAAAATTGGCAGTCAAAAAAGTTTCCTACAAAAGACAAAACGATTCTGGTTGCAGTAAGTGGGGGTAAAGATTCAATGGTACTGGCGCATTTACTTTATCAATCGGGCTTTTCAATAGCCGTTGCGCATTGTAATTTTCAACTAAGAGCAGAAGCATCAAATCTTGATGAACAATTGGTACAGAATTGGGCAAAAAGCATTGATATCACCTACCATTCTATAAGGTTTGATACAGAAAAAGAAATGGCGCTGCAAAAAAAAGGCGTGCAAGAAACAGCAAGACAATTGCGCTATAACTGGTTCAAACAACTAAAGCATCAGCACCAATATAGCGCCATCGCCACTGCGCATCATGCCAATGACAATGCAGAAACTTTGCTGATCAATTTGTGCAAAGGAACAGGAATTGCAGGCATGCACGGCATTCCTCCCAAAAATGGAGATATTATTCGACCTCTATTGTTTGCCAGCCGAGCAATAATTGACGAATATGCCATCCAGCACCAAATTCCCTATCGCGAGGACGCCTCAAATGCAAGCACAAAATACACACGCAATGCAATAAGACACAACATACTGCCCGCTCTTGACTCCATCTTCCCCAATGTAATCGAACGCCTGAACGAGACTATTCATAGACTGAGTCAGGTAGAAATTATCTATCAGCAAGCCATAGCTCAAGAAAAAAATAAGCTCGTCGAGAATAGAGGAGCAGATATTTATGTTCCAATACTCAAGTTGATGAAGCGGCCAGTGTACGAAACATTGTGTTATGAGATTTTTAGTTCTTATGGCTTTTCGTCGGCTCAAATACCAGAAATAATTAAACTACTAAATAGCGAATCGGGGCATTTTGTTACTTCAGCTACCCACAAAGTGATACGAGACAGAGCATTTCTCATCGTCACCGAAAACATCAATGAGAATAAAGATTTAATTCTTATTGAGCATTTACCCCAAACAATCGAGACTACAGAAGGAAGATTTATGCTGAGTATTCAAGGTAATGAAAAGACAATTGAAGAATCAGCGAATACCGCCTTTTTGGATTTTGACAAAGTAACCATGCCATTGGTTTTGCGACGAAAGCGCACTGGCGATTACTTCTATCCTTTGGGTATGGGGATGAAAAAGAAAAAAATTAGCCGATTTTTAATCGACCAAAAAATTGCCTTACATTTGAAAGAGAAAATTTGGATTGTAGAAAACAAGATGAAAATTATTTGGGTGGCGGGTATGCGGTTGGATGAACGATTCAAAATCACTAACAAAACACAAAAAATACTCCGAATTGTATTTTTACCAAAATAAGTGAAAATCTAAGAGTACTTTTGCCGCAAATTAAGAATTGATTTTATGAAGATTATATGTATCGGTCGTAACTATGCAGAGCATGCCAAGGAGCTCAAAAACGAAGTTCCTACCGAGCCGATTATTTTTATGAAACCCAAAACTGCCTTGCTTCTTGATGGCAAACCACTATTTTATCCAGAATACACGAATGATCTTCAATACGAGTGCGAATTGGTAGTGCGGATGTCGAAAAATGGCAAGTATATTCAAGAAAAATTTGCCCGTAAATATTTCAACGCCGTTACTTTAGGAATCGACTTTACAGCAAGAGATTTACAACAAAAACAAAAAGAAAAAGGATTGCCTTGGGAGATTGCCAAAGCTTTTGACGGCTCGGCAGCTGTAGGGAAATTCATCAATATCGAAGACCATAAAAATGTTCAAGACATTAATTTTGAACTAAAAATTAATAACGAAAGCAGGCAAATTGGACATACGGCAGATATGCTGTTTTCGGTAGATAAAATTATCTCATACGCATCTCAGTTTTTCACACTCAACATCGGCGACTTAATTTTTACAGGCACACCTAGTGGCGTAGGCTCCTTGAGTGTTACCGACCATTTAACGGGTTATCTCGAAGGGGAAGAAGTGTTGAATTGCCTCATAAAATAAACTACGATGCGTCATTTACTAGTAATTTTATTCTTGTCTATTTCTTTCCTTGCAGCTGCACAACAAAATGCTCCGAATATTGGTTGTAAAGATGCCACGATACTAGTTCAGGCAAATGAATTAAAAGAAAGCCTTGTCAAGCAAGGATTTGAAGTAGTTAATGATGCGATGCTGAGTATGGAATCGCGAGAGGATTTCCCTATTGTGGTAAGAATGCAAGAGGGTGTTTTTTATCAAATCACTTTTATAGGCAATACGCGCAGCAAGCGAATGAATCTTGATCTATTTGCGCCCAATAGTGGATTAATAATCAAAAAAGAACAGCAACCTTTAAACCAAACTTCGAACGTCATTTCTTTTTCCTTTTCACCTTCCGAAAGTGGCGATTATCGTTTTAACCTTAGCCAAACTATGAAGCAAGAATTGTTGAAATTTAAAGGAAAAGATATCATCTGTGGTAGTTTTTGCATCCTTAGGTTAAAAAAAACAAACCCTTAATATTCAGACCTGATGTCTGTGCCCCTAATAAAAATAGAGCAAAGCTGGAAAACTCAATTAGAGCAAGAATTTGAACAAAGTTATTTTGTGAAAATTGTGGATTTTCTGAAAGAGGAAAAAAGAAAGGGGACCATTATTTACCCAAATACAGCTGATATCTTTACTGCGTTTAAGCTCACGCCATTTACTCAAGTCAAGGTTGTGATTCTTGGTCAAGACCCCTACCACAACCCTTATCAAGCACATGGTCTCAGCTTTTCGGTGCAAAAGGGCATTGCAGCCCCACCTTCCCTGATCAATATTTTCAAAGAAATCAATGCCGACCTTGGCATCGACATACCCAATACAGGCAACCTAAGCCATTGGGCACAACAAGGCGTTTTATTACTTAATGCATCCCTGACTGTTGAAGCCAATAAACCTATGTCCCATTCCAAAATTGGTTGGCACATTTTTACGGATGCCGTCATCAAAAAAATATCAGAACAAAAGGAACACGTAGTTTTTTTGCTCTGGGGAAAATTTGCACAAAGCAAAGCGCCCTTGATTGATGAGCATAAACATTTCATCCTCAAGGCTGCTCATCCTTCCCCTTTATCTGCCTACAATGGCTTTTGGGGTTGTAAGCATTTTAGTAAAACAAATGATTATCTGCAATCCAAAAACAAAAAGCCTATAGATTGGCGATTGGCATAGCTTTCACAATTTTGTTTTTAAACCTTGAATATTACTTGCAGTCTATGCTGTATTAGTTTATTCACTTTACTAAAAACATTAATTATGAAACAGTTTCTTTTAATGGCTTCTATCGCCTTATTTTCATTCAGCTCAGTTTCTGCACAATGTGCTAAAACAAAAGCAGCATGTTGCAACAAAAAATCTACAGTACATCACGCTGCAAGAGGCGAAAACATTACGGCTAGAGAGCGCCGTGCAATTACTCGTCAACAACAAGATGTAAGATTAGCAAAGCGAATAGCAAAAAGTGATGGATATGTTTCTCCCCCCGAAAGAAGAATTATCAGGCAAGAAAAAGCACAGGTGAGCAATACTGTTTATCGTGCAAAAACAAATAATCGCAGCAGATATTAATTGACATCGCTAAAATAGCTTAGACAGGCAATTCTCTCACTGAGGGAATTGCCTGTTTTTTTATATTATGCATCATCAATAAAAATTGTCAGTATTTTGCAGCCAATGAATGGGATCAAGAACATTTTGGGCAGGCTTTACCTCTGCTACTTTCTATTATTATTTATCATCACCATGCTTCCGGTCTATGTTGCGGCTTTATTTATCCGCAATTGGCTCGAACCCAAACGCAGTATAGCTTTGCACAATATTTTCAGGGTGTGGATGGGAGCCTTTCTACCTATGGTTTTTTGCCCTGTGAGACGAAAAGGTGCTGAATATTTTGAAAATGGGAAAACCTATGTGGTTGTTTGCAATCATAATTCTTTTATGGACATCCCTGTAAGTAGCCCTTGGATACCAGGGGGCAACAAAACTTTAGCCAAAATAGAAATCGCCAAGGTGCCACTGTTTGGCACCATTTACAAACTAGGGTCTATACTGGTCGATAGAAATGATGAAAAAAGCAGAAAAGAAAGTTTTACAAATATGAGGCAGACCCTACAACAAGGATTGCATCTTTGCCTCTATCCTGAGGGAACGAGAAACAAGTCGGGCAAGGGATTGCAAGCCTTTCAAGACGGTGCCTTTGTGGTGGCTATCCGCGAACAAGTGCCCATAATGCCCGCAATAATTTTTAATACTGCCAAAATATTACCTGCCAACCAATCATTCTTTGCTTGGCCATCTGCCATACCTTTTCACTTCTTAAAACCAATTGCTACCGAAGGGCTGAGCCTCAAAGATCTGCCCGAACTCAAAGAAAAAGTATGGCAGCTAATGAATGATTATTATACCCAAAATTCTAAATGATGAACTTTTCTATTATTGGCACAGGCAATATGGCTCATTTTTTGGCCAAGGAATTAATAAATGCGGGGCATCATATGCAAGGAATCTGGGGGCGTAATCAAAAAGCAGCAAAGATTTTTTCCCACCGATACCATACAGTCGCTTATGATAAACTCCAAGAAATTACAGATGAAGCAGATCATTATTGTTTTTTAGCCATCAAAGACATTGCCATTGCAGAGATTGCTGAGCAATTTCAGTTTAAACACAGTACACTGATCCATACCGCCGGGGCGTCTGCCCTACAACTCCTGGGCAAACAGTCGGCACATAAAGCAGTTTTCTGGCCCATTTATTCTATTGTAGCGGAGAAAATGGAAAATGAAAATCACATCCCCATTGCCGTAGAAGGAAATAATCCTGAAACTGAAAAAGAAGTATTAACCCTAGCAAAGAGCATCTCGCAAAAAGCTTTTGTGGCCGATGAAACGCAAAGATTGCATTTGCACTTAGCGGCAGTCTTTGCCAACAATTTTAGCAATCATCTGCTTTCCATTGCACAAGAAATTTGCACCCAACAACAAATTCCTTTCGATTATTTGCTGCCCATTATGACACAGACCTTTGAACGACTCAAAACTAAAAATGCACGCTCAGTGCAAACAGGTCCTGCAATTCGTGACGATAAAATGACAATGCAAAAACACCTCGAATTGCTCAAAAACAATCCAGAATGGGCGCTGCTATACCAAAGCCTTTCGGCCTCTATCAGAAAGATGTATAGTGAGAATGAGGAATAAAGGTCGCTAAGCTTTACCTTTGCGCACAAATTATTAAGCAATAAATTTTTAGATGTACACCTTAAAGATAAACTTTGAACAACAAGGGCTTGAACCTGTAACGCTCGAAAAAGTCCACGGAGGACAAAGTGTTTTAGAAGTTCTGTTAGACAATAACATTGAGTTACACCACAATTGTGGCATGGTTTGCGCATGCAGCACTTGCCATTTATATGTCAATGAGGGCGAATGCCTTTTTCCGGAAATAACAGACCGGGAGGAAGATTTTATCGATAGAGCCAGGAATCCCCGCATCAATTCGAGACTTGGATGCCAATGTGTATTGGATAAAAACGAAAGTGGCGTGGTCAGCGTTACCCTACCCGACCAAACCCTTATTTACGGCGATTAACCTCAGCGTTCAGCCTCAATAACAACCCAATTATTTAATTTTCTTTTTACCTAAAAATATGTACGAACCACCAATCAACTGGAATGATTACGAGGATATCGCCCTAAAATTATATGAAAAATTTGGCGACGAATTTGGCGAAAGCAAAATATATCGCCTTCGTTTTACCGACCTACTAGAATGGGTGCTACAACTACCCCACTTCGAGGGCAAGCGCGAAGACTGCAATGAAGGACACCTTGAAATGATACAAAGTAGCTGGGTTTACGAATGGCGCGATAATCAAAAATAAAACATGAACATCCTCGAACTTTTTGCCCCTATTCGCACTTTTGTATTTGATATCGACGGTGTAATGACCGACGGCAGCCTGTTGGTAACAGAAACCGGCGATTTATTGCGTACTATGAATATCCGCGATGGATATGCGACCGAATTGGCGGTAAAAAAAGGCTATAATGTTTGGGTGATCAGTGGCGGAAAACAAGAAGCTCCTGCCATTCGCTTGCGCAAACTTGGCGTAAAAGAAACGCACATAGCCGTACCCGACAAAAAGAAATTACTGCAAGAGCTTTTTGAAAAATACAATGCCAATCCAGCGCAGGCATTGTATATGGGCGATGACATTCCAGACTATGCTGTGATGCAAATTTGCGGATTGCCTACTTGCCCCGCCGATGCTGCCCCCGAAATCAAATCTGTATCAAAATATATTTCACCCCTCAATGGTGGTGCGGGTTGCGTGCGCGATGTAATTGAAAAAGTACTCAAACTCAATGGCGACTGGGAGTTGCCTGCGTAAAAAAATGCCCTACTTTTTAGGGTAGAGCATTTTGTAATCCATTCTTACTTTTCCATTGGTAATATCATCCAATTTCTTTTTCAATAAACGCTTTTTGAGCGGAGCGATATAATCGATAAATAATTTACCGTCGATGTGGTCGTACTCGTGCAAAATCACGCGTGCCGTAATACCATCAAACTCTGCCTCGTGCGGTGTAAATTTATCATCCAGATAACTAAGGCGTACACGCTCACCACGCAATACATCTTCACGTACTTTAGGAATACTGAGGCAACCTTCATTATAAGCCCAAGGCTCGCCAGATTCTTCTATTTTATGAGCATTGATAAACACTGCTTTAATACCCTTTTCATTCGGAAATTCCTTTTTATCATCTTCATCAAATCCTTCAACGATTTGTACTGTATCTACTACAAAAAGGCGAATAGCTTTATTGATTTGCGGAGCAGCAATTCCTACACCATTGCTATGGTACATGGTTTCCCACATATCGGCAATGAGCTTGTTCAATTCTGGATATTCTGGAGTAATATCTGGACACATCACGCGCAAAACCGGGTGTCCGTATGCTACTATTGGTAATTTCATTGGGTTCGTCTTTGTTGTTTTGCTGGCGAAGTTAAGTAAATAATCAGGATTGGGATTGGAGGTATTCTTGAAGCATAATGGTGGCGCTCAATTCGTCAATATTCCCTTTTTGTTGCCTCTCTTTTTTCTTCATACCCATTGCCACCATTGCTGCTGAAGCCATTTTTGAGGTAAACTGCTCGTCCACTGTTTCGATATTTACATATGGAAATACCTTTTTAAAATTCCTAATAAATTTATCGACCAATGGCGTAGCATCAGTTGCCGATTGATCGAGTGCCAAAGGGTAACCTATCAGCACTTTCGTTACTTCTTCTGTCTTAAAATATTGTTTCATCCAAAAAATCAAAGACTCCGAATCAATAGTAGTAAGCCCCGTAGCAATAATTTGCAAAGGATCCGTAACAGCAATGCCCGAGCGTTTTTTACCATAATCAATGCAGAGAATTCTGGCCATTCTGGAATAATTTGTGAATGTAAAAATCAATTGACCATTGCCCAGCTAAAACCAAATCGCAACATCGCGTTTTGAGCATGGTAACCCTTGGTAATTTCTAAATTAGGATTAAAAAATTGCTGCACCTGATCTACCATTATATAGGAGCGGAAGCGCTTAATATTAAAATTAAAAAACAGCGAACCATCGGGCAAATTGGCTACACGGTGCGTATTTTGCAGATAAAACTGATTAAACAATGGCGAATACCCGTTGGCGTAATAGGCACTATGGTAGCGCACTTCAATACCCGTAGCTATCTTAAGTTGCTTTTTGAAAATAGCCGTTTCGATAGCAAACTGATGACGCCCCATTATCTGTGGAATATTAACAGGCGCGGCATTCGTTTGTTGTTGGTACAATAATTCATTATCAATAGTAAACCTGCCGAGCTTAAACATCTTACGCAACCAAAACTGGCTTACCGAGAAGGCAGTAGCAGATTGAGCTGGCTTTTGATTGGCATCAAAATACAGGTAATTACTCATCAAATAATTATTGGCACCAGCGGATAATTTGTATCGACTGGAATAGATGTTTGCAAAAATCTTGGTAGTACTTTCCTTGTCAAAGCTATTGGTGCGCAACCAATACTGATTTTGATAAACGGTAAAATTATAAGGCGCATTGTTCAATTGCTGTTTGGCGCCAATTTTTATGATTCCCCAACGCTCGCCCAAATCTTTAGAAATAGTGCCATCCAACAAAAAATTGCCTGCTGCGGCGCCGGTCACAAATAGTTGTGTTTGGGCAACATAAGCCCATTGACCAGGCCTGTTGGTTTCTTTACGAAGGGAACCAACCAAATAATTGCTCAATACATTGTCTTCATTTTTACCCAAAATATAGTGCGTAACAAACTGATCGACACGGTTGCCTACACCCGCATTGAATAAAATTTGATTGCTTGCCTTGCCCAGAAGACCGTTTATTAAAAAACGATTGTCCACAAAAAACCATTCCTGACGCAAATACACAGAATCGGTAGCAGCAAATTTTGCCTGAAAAAAATCGTCGTAGCGCAAGGAGTCGGGACGCAAATCTTTGAACAAATATCGATGCAAGCCCATTTCAACCTTATGATTTATCCTGAACCTCGGCGTAAGCTGAACATCATATTGGGTAGAATCATCGTTATACGTGGTGTCTTTTCGGCCCCAAGTATAAGCCTGTTCTATCATTACAGTAAAATCTCTTTGAAGTGTCGTTACAGGCGAACGCAAGCTACTATTGAAATTAGCCGTATAAAAATTGACCGGGATGGATTTTCGATCGGCAAATTGTTGGTTTGTGAAAAAAGTATCGGACAATACCCCACCGTTTTCATCGTGCTGTTGCTTGTTAAAAGCAAAGCCAGCATACAGCTCATATTGCTGAGAGGGTGATTTGTAATTGGTACTGAGGAAAAGATTATCGTGATTGTTACGTTGAATAAAATAATGACCCGGGGAATTAATTTTACGATAATTAACTGCCATATTCCAATAAGGCTTAATGTTTTGGGTGTGAAATATCTGCGCCAGCTGCTCTAATTTACTTCCTAGATTATAAGTAAATTCAGAATAAGGTTTGGTGGTGTTATAATATTTAAGGCTATCTATTGTGAAACGCATCGCGTCAAAACTGTGGTAACCCAAGGACAAACCCACTGGATTTTGAGGGGTAAACATCAAATTCATGGTAGGGCTACCTAAATTACCCAAATCTCTATACCAAGGCTGGCTGAATGGGCGGCGATGAATGCTGTGAATCGAGGTATCGAGAGATAATTTTACAGCAGAAAAAGCCTGGGTATAATAAATAGTTGCGTTCTCATTTTCCCATTCGTTTGTATTGGTTTTCTTGCCCGCAGAATCATTCGGATTACCAAAATTATTGGCCCGCGACCCACCTGTTGGTAATTGTGCCGAAACTTTCTCTACCATTAAAATAGCAGAAAAAATAAGGGCAATGAAGTAGCGATAGTATTGGCGCAAATGTTTCGTTTTTTGTCGATTGGTGGCAAAGTTATGTTTTTGACATCAAAGGATTAATTGTGATTTTTAAAATTGTGCTTACTTTCCGTTTTTAAAAAACAAAGCCTTGGTCTTTAATAAAATAAAATCGCTGCTGCATATCCGCAAAGAAGAAGACGAACAAAGCACCTACCAAGAAATAAAGGAAGGAGTATTTTTTCGCGGACATAACCTTTGGCTTTTGGTCTTGGCTATGTGCATTGCTTGTATTGGCCTCAACACCAATAATACCGCCGCAGTAATTGGGGCAATGCTTATTTCGCCACTTATGGGGCCAATTGTAGGTTTGGGCTTTGGATTTGGCATAGGCAGCCGAAGTATGGTACAGATTAGCTTGTATAATTGGGGCATTATGGTGGCTACAAGTCTTATTGCCTCTTCATTTTACTTTTTAATTTCTCCATTTGATTTTACCACCGACCAACTAAACAATTTCAAAGAAGGCTCGATTTTTGATGTGCTTTTAGCGTTTTTTGGTGGCTTGGCAGGATTTTTAGGCATTACACGTCGCGAGGCTGTAAAAGTTATTGCTGGTGTAGCCGTTGCCACAGCTTGTATTCCGCCATTGTGTACAGCTGGATATGGCCTAGCTACTTTGCAATGGGAATATTTGGCAGGTGGACTATATTTCTATCTCATCAATTGCTTTTTTATTGGTTTGGGCACTTGGATATTGAGTATTACATTGGGCTATCGAAAGGCTTTTTCCGAAAAGTATCAACATAACAAAAAAGCAACTTTTTGGCTGAGCATGGCCTCCTTTATATTAATAGTGCCCAGCATTTGGTTGGCCGCAAAAAAATGGGAGCGAGAAACACTCAAACAAAGCGCCAAGAATTACCTCGAGGCAATTCATAATAAATACCCCGAATTGGTCATTATTCAGCACGAAATATTTACCAAAAATGACAAAAACTATATGAGTCTTTCGGTGCTCAATGATAGCAACACTCTCTCTTACGATATCATCAAAGAATCCCAAGCTTTGAATAAAGACATCGAAATCCAATGGCATTTTGCACCCAATAGCGCCCTCAATGAATTGAAATTACTGCGCACTCGTATGGACAATTTGCAAAGAATAGTGCTACATCAAGATTCTTTATTACAATCAAAAAGGGATAGTTTGACTAAAACAGAATAGGCTATTTTTTAACAATATAAGCCTTCTTTTTTTTTGCAATGACATTACCTTTAACCCTCAAATGCGCAAACACCTTACTCTTTTTATCCTTTACCTATGCTGTGTTAGCAATGCTTTTGCACAGCAAATAAAAGGTGTGGTACAAGACCGTGAAAACAAAACAGCACTAATTGGTGTGCAATTGCTCAATATTTACAATAATAATACCGCTTTTACAGACAGTCTGGGAAATTTCACCATAGCAGCCAACAAGGGAGAACTTATTGAAATACGTGTTGGGGGTTACAGAACAACTAGATTCCGGATTTCGCAAGGACACATTCCGCCCTTTTTCAAAATATATTTAGACAAAATTACGGTGTTGAATACCGATCGCTTTGCCTCAAGCGAATTGACCCAATATCAAATTGACAGCATCAAGAGCCACGAATTGTACGAAAACGCCTTGGATTATCCGCGAATGACCACCTTCGAGCAGATTGAAAGTCCTTTTACCGCGCTCAGCCGTAGTAATCAGCAAAAATGGAAATTTCAAGAAAGCTACGCCATGTTTGAACGTGAAAAATATATTGATTTCACCTTTAACGAAAACCTTGTTCGGCAGCTAACTGGCCTAGAAGGTGATGACTTAAAGAAATACATGAAGCGCTTCCGACCCAGCTATGAAGCCTTGCGCAATATGAGCTTGTATGATTATTACAGCTATATCCGCTATACCGCCGAGCGTTACCGCAAAAGCAGCAGACCAACGTCGCCACGCAATTCGGGTTAAGATTTATTGTTGCTATGCAAGGTTTTACCCAGTGCTTCACAATGCATATTTTCCTCAATATTATTTTAATTACAAACTATCCTAGCTGTTAAAAATGCAGTAAAAAATAGTCTCTGGCGCTAATTAGCCTTAGTTTTGCAGCCCCTTCTTTCAAATTAATTTAAATAAATATGGACTCTCTTGACACTATCAATATTTCTCAAATTGTTACCGTAAGCCTCACCCTTTTTGCAGTCATTGATATTTTGGGTTCTATCCCCATTCTTGTGTCCTTAAAAAAGAAAATGGGCGATATCAGCGCTGTTCAGGCCACCTTGGTATCGGGCGGCTTGATGTTGTTATTCTTTTTTGCTGGAGAAAAAGCCTTGAAATTTATGGGGCTGGATGTGAGTTCTTTCGCCATTGCAGGTTCAATCGTTATCTTTATTTTGGCCATAGAAATGGTATTGGGTCACGAGATTTTCAAGGCCGACAAAGATTCAAAATCAGGAAGTATTGTACCGATTGCCTTCCCCATCATCGCCGGTTCGGGCACACTCACCACTATTGTTTCGCTCAAAGTGGTGTATCATCAATACAATATCCTCATTGGCATTTTGATTAATTTGATTATTGTATTTATTTGTTTGCGCTCTATCAATTATATCGAAAGACTGTTAGGCCCATCGGGAATTGCCGTGGTGCGTAAGTTTATGGGCGTTATTCTTTTGGCCATTGCTATTAAGATTTTCAAGAGCAATGTGAATTTGTAACTACTCAATTATTAAGTTTTCCCGCTGCACATTACCAGCTTTATCCCTCATTTCAAGGATATAAATAGCAGAAGGAAGATTAAAAGTTAAATTAGCAACATTGTTATTGAAAAATAGATTTTGTTGGTTTACTACCCGACCTATTAGATCATAGATATTAACATCTACACTACCCCCTCTGTAGGAGAGGAGCGAAGTGATGCGGATATTTCCTTGACTAGGATTTGGGTAAATGGTAAATTGTTGCCCTTTTTCTTTTTGTATCTGTTTAATGCTATTTTCTCCATTTCCATTATATCGTGCAATTGTTGCGTAAGTAGTGGTAATGGTGTCACTTGTGGTTCCAAAAGCCAATATTTTGTGGTCTGCTTGTTCCAAAATACAATAAAGGCGATCCGGCCTTACAGAATAGCCATATAATTGGGTCATTAATTTGCCCCCTTTTCCAAAATCCGGGTCTAAACCACCGTCTGGAAGTATACGCATCAATCCAAAATTATCTTTCTTACTAATTTTATTTATAACTGTACCTGCAAGTATAATTTTTCCACTGTGGTCAATTATCATGTCACTCATATAATTTAGTTTGCTTGTATCCCAAGCGTATTGAACATAACCAACAGCATTAAAAGAGCTGTCCACAGTTCCGTCATTTTTCAAACGGGCAAGGGTAAATGGTTCGATAGAATGAGATGAAAAAGTATTACCTGCCACCCAAATTTTTTCATCAGCTGCAATGGCGATATCAATAGACGTAGGAAAAAAAGTACTCGATATAGGAAGTGAGTAAATTTCTGTCTTTCCTATTTTGTTGAAAGTGCTATCCAAAACTCCGTTCGGCAGATAGCGTGCAACCTTGTATCTATTGCGCACTTGAAGAATTTTACCATCTTTATCAATAGCAATTCGAGCACCTGTTGCCATAGAGCTATAATCAAGCACTTTACCGTTTTGACCAAAAGAAGAATCAAAAAAACCATCCTTTTTTATTTGAATCAAACAGGCATAATAAGCACTATCTCCTGAAAGAACTATTTTATCATCATTTGTAATTTTAAGGTCCGCCACCTCAATGCCAATCAGGCTCGAATCAGTGAAAGTACCATTCACACCAAAAGTTCTGTCAATACGCCCGTTGCTATCAATGCGTGTAAGAAAAACCCTTGGAATTCTAGCTATTGGGTCTTTGGAAAGATTGCTAATACCTGTTACAATGATAGAATTGTCGTGCTGTAAGCCAAGCTTACTAGCTAAATAGTATAAATCAATACTTTTATCAGGATTGAAAAAGGTATCAACACAAACCCCGTAAGTACCAAATGAAGAATCAAAATTACCGTTTGCCAAAAATCTTACTACTGAGCGTCCTGCAATGGCAACAATTTTTCCATCAGGCTGAAGTATCGCATCAAAAATTCTGTCATCACTGGATGTAGATGGAGGCACACTCTTCGTTACAAAACCATCCTTCCCAAAAGTCAAATCCAAACCATCACGAAATTGTGCTTTGCCAACCATATTGAGTAACACTAGTGCAAATACTAATAATGATCTTCTCATATAATAAATTGAATTTGATGATAACTCTTTCAAAATTATAGAAAAAATTAAAGCACAGCAACTTGTAAAGCAATTTTACTATAATTCGTTCAGCCAAATTCTTCAATTGGAAATTCATATTTCTCAAGTATTTTTGCAATTCTATTTTTCAGTAGTAAATAAAAAAAGAAAAGTTCCAAAGTATGTTTGATAGTTTAAGTGAAAGGCTCGAATCGGCCTTTAAACAACTAAAAGGAGAAGGCCGTGTAACGGAAATCAACGTAGCAAGTACCATCAAAGACATCCGCCGTGCATTGATAGACGCGGATGTGAATTTTAAAATAGCCAAAGAATTTACCGATAAAGTAAAAGAAAAAGCTTTGGGTGAAAAGGTTTTGACTGCCGTTTCGCCTGGCCAATTGATGGTTAAAATCGTCAAAGACGAATTGACCGAATTGATGGGTGGCACTGAGGCCGAATTTGACATCAGCAATCGCCCTACCATCATACTCATCGCAGGTTTACAAGGTTCGGGTAAAACTACCTTTTCGGGCAAATTGGCCAATTACCTCAAAACTAAAAAAGGCAAAAAACCATTGTTGGTGGCTTGTGACATTTATCGTCCTGCGGCTATCAACCAATTGCAGGTTTTGGGCGAGCAAATCAAAGTGCCTGTCTATGCCGAGCTTGAAAATAAAAGTGCGGTAAGCATTGCCCAAAACGCCATTGCACAAGCAAAGGCAGATGGCAACAATATCATCATTATCGATACGGCCGGTCGTTTGGCGATTGATGAAGTGATGATGCAGGAAGTAAGCGATGTCAAAAATGCCGTTAACCCTCACGAGATTTTGTTTGTTGTTGATTCCATGACAGGACAAGATGCCGTGAACACCGCTAAAGCCTTCAACGACCGCCTTGATTTTACGGGTGTTGTATTGACCAAACTAGATGGTGACACCCGTGGTGGTGCGGCCTTGACCATCAAATACACCGTCAACAAACCCATCAAGTTTGTGAGCATGGGTGAAAAGCTCGATACACTAGATTCTTTCTACCCCGAGCGTATGGCACAACGTATCCTTGGGATGGGTGACATCACTACCCTTGTAGAACGCGCTCAGGCTCAGTTTGACGAGGCGCAAGCCAAAAAAATTGAAAAGAAAATTCGTGCGAACAAATTTGACTTCGAGGATTTTAAAGACCAATTGCAACAAATCAAAAAGATGGGTAACATCAAAGATTTGTTGGCGATGATACCCGGTGTAGGCAAAGCGATAAAAGATATTGACATTAGCGACGACGCATTCAAGGGCATTGAGGCTATGATCAATTCGATGACACCTTTTGAACGCAACAACCCCGATAGCATCGACACTAAGCGCCGTGCAAGAATTGCCAAAGGTTCGGGCAAAGACATTGCTGAAGTAAATGCTTTTATGAAACAGTTTGACCAAATGCGCCAGATGATGGGACAAATGAACAAACTGAAAGGTATGGGCGGAATGGGAATGCCGGGTATGGGCGGAATGGGAATGCCAGGCGGCATGGGCTTGCCTTTTGGGAAGAAATAATTCTGTCAATTCGTTAAAAAGCTAGTTAGGCAATTAATTAAAGCAAAGCATTATTCACTATTAATTATTCATTCCTTTGGAATATTTATTCAGTGCCGACGCACTTATTAGTTTACTCACACTGACCATACTCGAAATCATTTTGGGTATTGATAATGTGATATTTGTTTCTATCATTATGGGGCGCATCCCCCAAGAAAACCGTAAAAAAGCTCGTCTTTATTGGATGGTTTTTGGTATCACTACCCGTATTGGTTTGTTGATGATGCTTGGCTGGCTTTTGAGTCAAAAAGGCAAACCGCTCTTCACCATAATGGATAAAGGTTTTGACATTTCTAGCTTGGTGATGATTTTTGGAGGGCTGTTCCTTTTATTCAAAACCGTAATGGAAATCCATCATAAACTAGAAGGCGATGAAGAGGCATTAGAGGCTGATGTCAAGAAAAAATCAGGTGGATTTGCCAAAGCAATGACCCAAATTGTATTGGTAGATATGGTCTTTTCTTTTGACAGCGTGGTCACCGCTACAGGCATTGCCAAACACCTCGAAGTAATGATTATTGCTGTTGTAATAGCCATGTTTGTTATGTTCTTCTTTAGTGATAACATTGCGAAGTTCATTGCCAAACACCCTACCCTCAAAATGTTGGCTTTGTCTTTCCTTGTGATGGTAGGCATGGTGTTGGTAGTAGAGGGTTGGGCGCCCGAAAAAGCCCACGATATGCACCTCAAAAACTATGTTTATTTCGCAATGGCTTTCTCCTTTGCCGTAGAATTAATCAATATGAGAATGCGTAAAAAAACCAATCCGGTTAAATTGCAGGAACCAAACCCTGACGATGTGCCGGAAGATTTGGTTTAAATTTTTATAGATAAAAAAGGGCGATAATGATAGTTTCATTATCGCCCTTTTTCTTTTATGAAAACAATGTGAATGCCAATCTGTAAAAGCTTTGCGTTCCTCTGTGAGTTCTTTGTGCTCTTTGTGGAAAAATATTAATTCATATCTACCACACTCCCCAAATTCCTACCCCTTCATTTTCACCATCGTCAATATTGTAGCAATGCCCACCAATGGTTCATCACTTTCATCGAATATTTCAACTAACCATTTAACGATGCCCTTCGGAATATCATTTTCATCTCTGGTTTCTTGTTGGATTTTTTCTCTACAAGAGAAACGAACATAAACACTTGTGCCGGGATAAACAGGTTTGGTGAATCGCAATTCGTCGATACCATAATTGAGCAACACAGGATTGATATTATAGCTATCTACAAAAAGTCCTGCTGCTACACTCATAATAAAATAACCGTGCGCTACCTGATGCGTAAACATCGTTCCTTCGAAGTTGGTGTCCTTCATGTGCGCATAAAAATGGTCGCCAGAAAGGTCGGCAAATTTGTCGATGTCCTCGCTGGTAATCACACGCTTTTCGGTCACTATCTGGTCGCCAATTTTTAGGTCTTCAAACATTTTTTGGAATGGATGAACGCCGTCCACATTGCCTTTGGCACCTTGCTGGTATTGTTGTGAAATAGCCGTTATCATTGAAGGAGAACCTTGTATCGCCACACGTTGCATATAATGTTTTACACCGCGCAAGCCACCCATTTCTTCGCCTCCACCCGCACGACCCGGACCGCCATGAACCAACAATGGTAATGGAGAACCGTGACCAGTGCTTTCTTTGGCACATTCATTATTGAGCACCAATACACGACCGTGGTACATACCTGCACCCACCACATAATCGGTGGCGATTTTGGGGTCGGCAGTAATGATAGAACTGCACAAAGAACCTTTCCCTAATTTAGACAAGGCAATGGCTTCGTCCATATTTTTATAAGGCATCAGGGTAGATACTGGCCCGAAAGCCTCTACCTCGTGTGTAGCTGTAGCGGTAAAAGGATTTTCGTTGCGCAGCAAGAGCGGACTCATAAAAGAACCCTTATTAAAATCGGCATCAATCAAATCGATGCTGTCCATTGAACCATAAATGAGCTGCGAAGAAGCCAATAATTTTTGCACCTGTTCTTTTACTTCTTGCAATTGTGTTTTGCCGGCAAGGGAACCCATTCGCACCTTTTCGTTGAGCGGATTGCCTATGGTAGTTTGTGCCAAAGCCTTGCTCAGCGCTTCTTGCATCGCTTCCATTTTGTTTTCGGGAACAAAGATCCGGCGCACCGCTGTACATTTCTGTCCGCATTTGGTGGTCATTTCTTTACGTACTTCTTTCACAAAAATGTCCCACTCTGGCATATCGGGCGTTACGTCTTCGCCGAGTACCATACAGTTGAGCGAGTCGGCCTCCATATTAAAAGGTACTGATTCTTCTAAAATTCTCTTGCTCGATTTAAGCATCAAACCGGTACTCGCCGAGCCCGTGAAAGTAACCACATCTTGGCTCATCACATTGTCTAATAAATCGCCAGCCGAACCACATAACAATTGCAATGCACCCTCGGGCAAAATACCCGATGCAATGATTTCTCGCACCACAGCCTCGGTAAGGAAAGAAGTAACGGTAGCAGGTTTCACCACAGCAGGCATACCCGCCAAAAGGTTTACGGCAATTTTTTCTAACATACCCCAAACCGGAAAGTTGAAAGCATTGATATGTACGGCAACGCCCTCTTTGGGTAGCAACAAATGGTGCCCCATAAAACTACCTTTTTTGCTGAGGATATGCGATTCGCCATCGAGGCAATAGGAGGTGTCGGGAAACTTACGACGCAGCGAAGCATTGGCAAAAAGATTACCAATACCGCCCTCGATGTCCACCCAGCTATCGGCTTTGGTAGCGCCAGTTTGGTAGCTGATGGCGTAAAATTTATCTAAGTGTTTTTGCAAATGCAAAGCCAATGCCTTAAGCATCAATCCACGCTCTTGAAAAGTCATTTTGCGCAAGGCAGGATTACCCACTGTGCGGGCATAATTGAGTATATCGGCATTGTTGAGCCCCTTGGTAGAAGCAAAAGCCAAAGTATCGCCGTTGACCGCATTATAAAGCGCCTGGCCTTCGCCATCGCCTGTAATCCAATTGCCGAGAACGTAATTTTCTAATTTATGTGCCATAAAAAATGGAAGGTTTTTAATGATTGAAGTATGGGGGCAAATGTACTTTTATTCATAATGATTTAAGTAGCCTACTTTGAATTTCTAAAATCAAATTGAAACGACTACTTTTGATACTATCAAATGACACTAACAATTTATACAATCTTCGGGAATGTTTATTTTTTTTAAACGCAGTTTATTACCGCTTAAATGCTTCAAATTGAAATTGCTCCTGGTCTTGCTTATTGTGGTACAATCCATATTCGTCTTTGGGCAATCAACAAAAACCAATGATCTGTTATTACCATTTAAGAAAGATAGCCTTTGGGGCTTATCTAAACCTGACAAGCAAATAATTGTTGCCCCACAATATTCCTACATTAACTATGAACATCCCTATTATTTTGCAGGTAGCAATAAGGAAAACAGAATAGATGTTTTCGACTTAAAGGGCAACAAGTTGGATACCTGCCAAATTTATATTGCTATGGACAGTGTCAGCTTTATACTCTTTAAACGCACGGCATTACCCTTTACGGCTCAGGTTGATTGGGTGAATCCAATGAACAGAAGTGATTTCAGTAATCAATCCCTGATGAGAATTATGGACAGCAACTTTTTGATTTTTAAACTGAATAGCAATAAGACTGTACTAGTAACAGAGGGGGTGGTACGACAAGTTAGTTTCAAAACGAGCACTGAAAATATCCCTGCAAAAAATGTATTCAAAGCTGTAATAGACCTTAAAGGAAAAGCTGGTGTATTCGACCTGATAGAAAATAAATACATCATCAACCCAAAGTATGCACATATCAAATTTATACCACCATCCACAATTGTAGCTTTTAATGACAGTAATGATATTTTGGTTACCAATATTTTCGGGGAAAAAATAAAAGCCAATAAAAATTATATCCTTGCCTGCTATATAGAACCGCTGAGCGGCCGGTACATTGTAGAGCAAAAAATGGAACCGGATGACATAACAAGAGTCCACACTTCAAGACAATATCACTATGAATACAGGGATAGAAAAAACAACATTATTATTCCTTTCCATAATAATTGGGTATTTGATACCCACCATACCCCACCCGACTACATAAAAAAAACCTGGGATACAACTAAGGGTATCCTCGCACGTCACGAACTCTATGATCTTAACGGAAAAAAAACTAATAACGACATTGGGTTAATGGAGCAATTACAGTGCAAACATGTTTACGAAATAAGGCGAATAAACAGGGAGAAACGTAAAGATGAACTGATAGGATTTTATAACACGCAACTAAAAAAATATATTTGGGAAAGCGTGGATAGTATTAATGACAAAAATGGTTACAGTACTTCTTATAGTAGCGGCTTGCCTATAATTAAAACGAAAAACAAAGTCTATATCCTGGATGATAAAGGGAATAATCTGAATGATTTTCTTAAAAAAAATACAGCCATTACAAAAGACATCAATGACGGAAAATTTGAGAAAATAGTATCGGGTGATGTTTCAGAAAATAGGTTTGCACACTTTTATTTGCTTGGTAATACTAAGCGGGGTAATTCGTTTTTTGTGTTTGATGAAAACTTCAAATTTCATCCAGATATTTCGGATATAAATTCTGTATATCCGGGCACCACTATGGCTTGTAAAGTCAAGGGCAAATGGGGCATTTACGATGCTCAGCTAAAGGAAATTATTCCGCCTGTTTACGAGCAATTAATTCAGGATTCAAAGCATTATATTCTAAAAAAGGATAGCCTTTACTACTATTTTGAAAGCACAAATCTTCGACTGACGAGGATTACAAAATATAAAAACAGTTCGGATTACAAGGTAAATGACCTTTGGATGGTGGCTGTAGAAAATAATAAAAAGTCAAATAGCACTTTGCGGAAAGAGAACGACAGCACTAGCTTTTTGCTAATAGATAGTAACGATAACATCAAGTATCAATTGAACAGGGCATCTTATGGCCGGGAATATAGATTGACAGCAAATGGTCAATTGCTCGAATATTCTTATCACTATCAGTTGCCAACAGTACTTATTGATTTCATCACCAAGAAGGAAAAAGTATTACCATACTCCATTGATAAAATAACGGAAAATAATGATGCACCAGCAGTCACTATTGTTGTAAAAAAGGAGGGACAATATGGATTGGCATCAGCGATAGATTTTACTTTATTGGACAATTTTCATGTAGAAAACGAAGGGTATTTTTCTTACTCTACAAGTTTTGAAAATGCAGAAGGGAAAAGGAAAGAGGTCGTTTATATTGAAAAAATCGGGAAAAGAATTGTTCCTGACAACCCCATGGATTTTATGAACAATAATGAGCCAAATGAAAGAACGATACTCGGCATTGTAAGCTATGACGGGGAGAAATATTGGAATGACTAGGAGTGTTTAAATCATATAGATCCCTGATTATTTACCAACACTGGCGCAAGTATGCCGTAAAGCAATAAAGCGTCGCGTACTTGTGCCTGTTATAGAAAGTCACAAGCACCCTACCCGCAAAGCTCTGCTGCATACTTGCGCCAGAGAGAAAATTGGAGCACGCTAAAAGCAATAGTTTGATACAGCCTGCAAATTAAAAATGTTTAGTACCTACGGCACATTATCGTTGTGGTGGTGTTTTGGCTACCAAGCTATAGTGCCTACGGCACAGTTCTATAGCAAATAATAATGACGGGATCAGTTCTTCAGAGATGCGACAACTGTTCGGGATGATCCGAAAGGCATCCTGAACTTTAGGTGTAACGGATTTGCCTAATTCAGATTTTCCTTTTCAAAACAATACAAATATTAGGCTATTGGTGGCATCAATAATTGTAAACTAATATGCTCTTCTGTAACCATAAATAGATGCTCGGCACCCAGCACCAAAGTATAATTCACTTCGTCGTGGCCACAGGCAAAATTATAGGCAACAGGAAAGTCATATTCTTTCACTTTATCACTGATGATTTGCTCGAGGCTTTGGCCAAATGGGCGGTCAGTGTCTTCGATATCGGTAAAGCTGCCCACCAAAAGGCCTTTGAGTTTGCTCAGTTGGCCAGAGCGTTTGAGGTTGAGCAACATCCGGTCGATATGGTAGAGATGCTCGCCAATGTCTTCGATAAAAAGGATTTTGCCAGCGGTATCTATTTGCGAAGCAGAACCTGTAAGGTGCGACAACATAGCCAAATTACCGCCCACAATTTTGGAGCTTACCTCGCCAACCCTATTGTACGGACTAGGTGCAAAGGAATAGCTTAAAGCCTCTCCCATCAAGGCTTTGCGAAAGCTGAGGATATAATCTGCTTCTTCGGTTTCGGGCTTAAATGCCCCACACATCACAGAGTGAATGGTAGGAATACCATACTGAGCCTGAATATGGCTGTGCAAAACGGTGATGTCGCTAAAGCCACAAATCCATTTAGGGCGCTGTACAAATTTTGTAAAATCAATCTGGTCTATAATTCGGCTGAGGCCATAACCGCCGCGCCCCATAAGGATGGCATCAATATTGGGGTCGTCGAGCATGGCTTGCAAATCGGCCAAGCGAGTTGCATCATCGCCCGAAAAGTAATGAAATTCGTTGCCAACGGTTTTGCCCAGCACAGTTTTGAAACCCCATCTTTCTAAAACAACAATGGCGTGTTGCACTCTTTCGGCAGAGACATAGCCAGAAGGACAAGTGACGCCGATAGTATCGCCAGGCTTGAGGAAGGGAGGAATATTTTTCAATGTTGAGTGTTTAATGTTTAATTGGCTTTTAGGAAAAGGAAATTTCAATTTTCCATTATCAACTTTCAATTTCACTGTATTTTTCTTCTACTTCTTGTAAAATGCCGTACAATTCTTGCAAGTCTAAAGTATTGACCAAACGGTTGCGAAATTCTTTGACGTGCGATAATCCACGAAGATAATTGGCGTAATGCCGACGCATTTCCAAAATACCCAAGCCTTCGCCTTTCCATTTTATAGAGCCATCAAGATGCTTTCGGCAAGCAGCCAAACGCTCTTGAATAGTAGGCGGTGCGAGGGTTTCGCCAGTGGCGAGATAATGTTTTATTTCTCTAAAAATCCAAGGGTAACCAATGGCAGCACGACCAATCATTATGCCGTCCACACCGTAGCGTTCTTTGTATTCTTTTGCTTTTTGAGGGCTATCAATATCGCCATTCCCGAAAATTGGAATCTTAATCCGTGGGTTATTTTTGACTTTGGCAATGAGCGTCCAGTCGGCCTCACCCTTGTACAATTGTGCGCGTGTACGCCCGTGAATACTGAGTGCCGCAATGCCCACATCCTGCAAACGCTCGGCCACTTCTTCAATGTTTTTTGAGTTGTCGTCCCAACCAAGGCGGGTTTTTACTGTTACTGGCAAGCTGGTATTATCTACGCAAGCTTTGGTGAGGCGCACCATCAAATCAATATCTTTGAGCACAGCAGCGCCTGCTCCTTTACAAACCACTTTTTTTACAGGGCAACCAAAATTAATGTCTAACAAATCAGGCTGGGTAGCATCTACAATTTTGGCCGATAGCGCCATGGCTTCTTCGTCTCCGCCAAAAATTTGTATCCCCACCGGGCGTTCGTAATCAAAAATATCTAACTTTTGGCGGCTCTTTATCGCATCACGAATGAGCCCTTCGGTAGAGATAAATTCAGTGTACATCAAGTCGGCACCGTTGTCTTTGCATACAGCACGAAAAGGCGGGTCGCTCACGTCTTCCATTGGCGCAAGCAGGAGCGGGAAATCGGGTAATTCTATATTGGCTATTTTGACCATAATTTGCTGCGCAAAGTTAGGGTTTTAAGCGCTTGTGTTGTGGTGCAATTTTGCATTTTCGAAAGGGATTAAATTACCTTTACAGCATTAATAATTTATGAGCGACAGAAAAGAACAGATTATTGCACAAAGCAAAAATTGGGTAAAGGAAGTAGTGATTGGCTGCGGCTTTTGCCCTTTTGCCAATAAGGTTTTTATTGAAAATAGCATCCGATATGTGGTAGTAGAAGGAGCAGCCATACACGAACATCCCCAAAAAGTATTGGAAGAATTACACTTTCTGAATGATAATGAAGGAGTTGAAACCACCTTACTTATTTTCTCAGACGCATACGAGCATTTCAGTGCCTATTTAAATCTGTTGAAACAAAGCGAAAAACTGAGCATTCGCAAGGGTTTTGAAGGTGTTTTTCAAATTGCGAGTTTTCATCCGAACTATGTATTTGAGGATGCTACCGAAGACGATGGTGCAAATTATACCAACCGCTCGCCCTACCCTATGCTGCATCTGCTGCGTGAAGACAGCCTGAGTAAAGCTATTTCGTTTCACCCCGACCCAGATGGGATTCCTCAAAGAAATATTGAATTTGCGCGAGGAAAAGGAATTGATTTTATGAAAGCATTGTTGCTAAAAGCTACACAGTATCCATAAAACTTTTTTCTACTTTATTAAATACCAAAGTACCCAATAGAATAAATAGAACAGTAAACACTGTGGCATAAATCAAGCCGCCCCAAGAAAAAACACCGCCACCTTCGCCCAAAAATGCATATCGAAAAGTTTCAATAACAGGCGACATCGGATTCAACATCAAAATATCTCTAATTGCTGGTTTGATACTTGGAGAACTAATAGGATAAATAACCGGGGTGGCATACATTAATAATTGCACAGCAAAAGTGAGCAAGAAAACCAAATCTCTATATTTTGTCGTCATTGCACTGATAATCATACCAAAACCCAAACCTAAGCCACCCATAATAAAAATCAATAATGGCAACAACAATATAGCACCATTGGGTTGAATATCGTTAGTAGCAACCAAGTGATAAAACCAGAAAATAAGAAACAAGAGAAATTGGATTCCTAGTTTTATTAAATTACTAACAACAATAGATAAAGGCATAATTAACCTAGGAAAATAAACTTTCCCAAATACAGCTGCGTTGTCCCTGAATACGGTTGAAGTTTTATTAAGGCAATCAGAAAAATAATTCCAAAGAGTGGTACCAGACATATAAAACAAAATAGCGGGTACGGTACCTGTTTTGATACCTGCAATATTATTAAATACAAAAACGAAAGTAAATGTAGTTAGCAATGGCTGTAAAAAAAACCAAATTGGACCAAGAATGGTTTGCTTATATGTAGAAACAAAATCTCTACGAACAAGTAACATCAATAAATCACGATAACGCCAAACTTCTTTAATCTGTAAATCAAATAAACTCCCTTTAGGACCGATTATTTCTGTCCAATGCTCTGCGTTATGGGCTGATGTCTGTTTCATTGTGTATCTGTTGGCAAATGTAATGAAAATTAATGCAATGTAAATACGAATATACCTACCTAATTACAAAATGTTAAATTGCGCAAAAATCATGCCAAATTTAATAAAATCAAAATTTTTTTGCTTTTACATTAAAATATATTACAACATAAAATTTACAATTAGTAAAAAAAAGGTATAGTTTGGCTTTTTTCAATGTATCATCGCTTTCCAACATTTAATTGAATGAATGGAAAATACAATTTGTAATTATCAAATGTTTTACGCATTTTGGTAGCCAATCTAGATTTTGATTTCAAACATCATATAAAATGAAAAAAATACTGACAATTATATTGTGCAGCACAAGTTTGATGGTAACAGCTCAAAACACTTATCGCTCCTACCTCAAAGACAACACGAGTTACCGCGAGCATTCTTTAGACATAACCAAAATGAAAGTGGACGTAAAATTTGTACCCGAAAAAGGCTTGGTAAAGGGTAAAGTAACGCACAGCTTTAAGGTTTTGCAAAAAAATGTGGACTCGGTCTTTTTTGATGCACCAGATATTAGAATATTAAAAGCCACGCTAAACAATGAAAGTGTAGATTTTAAAAAAGTAAAAACTGGTATTTGGCTCATGCCCAACGAGACCTTGCATTGGGATGAAATGGGCAAAATTGTTTTTGAATACGAAGCCACCCCGCGCCGTGGTATTTATTTTATTGGCTGGAATGTGCCTGAAAACAAAGAGCAAAACCCATTTGCAGTGCGCAAGCAGATATGGACACAAGGACAAGGCATCGACAACCGCGCTTGGATACCGATGTACGATGATATGAATGATAAATTCATTACCGAAACCGTTATCACTTTTGATAAAGATTATGAAGTACTGTCGAATGGCGTATTGCAAAGCAAAACGCTAAATAGTGATAACACTTATACTTGGCATTACGCCATGAGCAAGCCTCATGCAGGATATTTATTGATGTTGGGTATTGGTAAATATGCTATCAAAAAAACACGAAGCCACACTGGCGTGCCAATTAACTTGTACTATTACCCCGAATTTGCCGACCGTGCCGAACCTACCTATCGCTATTCGGAAATGATGGTGGACTTTTTGGAAAAAGAGACTGGCATTGCTTATCCCTGGGAAAGCTATTCTCAAATAATGGTACAAGATTTTTTATATGGTGCCATGGAAAACACAACTGCCACAATTTTTGGCGACTTTTTTAATGTGGACAAACGCGCTTATATCGACCGTAATTATGTGGGTGTAAATTGCCACGAGCTTACCCATCAATGGTTTGGCGATTACATTACGGCCCGCGATGGGCGTGATACCTGGCTGCAAGAAAGTTTTGCAACTTATTACCCCAAAATGCTTACCCGAAAATTATACGGCGAAGATGAATACAATTGGCAGCGACGCAGCGAACATAATACTGCACTCGAAGCCAGCAAAAAAGATAGAAATCCTATTCGCAACCAAGGCGGTACAGCGCGTGTGTATCAAAAAGGGTCAAGCGTCATCAGCATGTTTACGTATGTAATGGGCGATGCGCAATGGCAACGCGCATTAAATCATTATTTAAGAAATCATGGCTATGCCAATGTAGAAACCAACGACCTGCAACAAGCAATACAAGACAAGCTGGGCTTGGACATGAGCTGGTTTATCGAACAATGGTTGCAACACGGCGGCGAACCACAATACACAATTAAGTATGAAGATTTGGGCAAAAGCAATGGTAAAAGACAAACGAATATTTATGTGGCGCAAACTCACGCACGCGACGAAGTAGTGGGTTTATTTAAAATGCCGATTAATTTTGAGGTGCATTATACCGATGGTAGCGTAAGTAAAAAAACAGAATGGATCAGCGAAGCCCATACTACTGTTGTTGTACCCAATAATGCTGCCAAGAGCATCGCCTTCGTGCTTTTCGACCCAAACTCGATGGTGCTGAAAAGTGTAGTATTTGATAAGAAATACGAAGAACTGGCTGCACAAGTAGAATTTGCGCCTAATATGCTCGACCGTTATGACGCATTAGTGGCGCTAAAAACGTTCTCTGTAGAGAAAAAAAGGAAATTATTGATGCGCGTTTTCAAAAATGAAAGCTTCCATCAAATGAAGGCTGAGGTCATCAACCAAATGATTAATGATGAAACAGTTGCCAGCCAATTGCAAAGTGTATTTTATAAAAGCAAATCCTCGCCCAAACTAGCTGCTATCAAGGGTTATAAAGGCAAGAACAATTCGTGGAAAACAACTTTTGTAGAGGCTTTGGATGACTCTAGTTATGATGTGGTGGCAGCAGCTTTGGAACACTTGTGCACCAATTACCCCAACGAGGCCAATTCCTTCTTAAGCAAAACAAAAGAAGTAATGGGAATGAATAATAGTGTAAATATTAAATGGCACGAATTGGCTGCTAGTAACAATATAAACCAAGAAGCAAGTATCAACAGACTGGTGTATTACGCGTCAGACGCTTGGGAATTCCGCACACGCAACAATGCTTTTGCCGCATTAAAAACTTTAGGTCATTGTGATGAAAAATTAGTGGCGCACTTATTTGACGCAATGCTCAGCACCAATGGCCGATTGGCAGCACCCGCAGCCCAATTAGCCGAATACTTCTGTCAGCAAAGAGCACACAAAAACAAATTCATCCACTATTATCAATCTCAAAAATGGTCGGCAAAAGAAAAAGAACAATTGAAAAAGCACATGAGCTTTTTGTAAACTCTAGAGCTCATTTTTAGGATTCCAAAAGAGCTCTTTAAAAGAAACTACTTTATCATTTTTCACAACAACTCCTTCTTTTTCGAGGAGTTGTTGCATTTTATCCGGTGTCCCAAAATGAAATTTACCGGTAAGTAATCCGGCACTATTGACAACACGGTGTGCCGGCACTTCGGGGTAAACATTATGCGATAAATTCATAGCATATCCCACAAGACGAGCACCGGAGCGCATTCCCAAAGCCTCAGCAATGGCACCGTAAGAAGTTACACGCCCCTTAGGCACGAGCCTTACGATCTCAAAAATGAGCTCGTACACTTCTGTTTTATCCTTTTCGATTGGAGTCATGTTTATTTTTTTCGACCAACAAAACACTGCGCCTGGGTTCGGGTACATTCACAAAATCAAAGGGACAATGACGACAGCCCGAACCACAACAATATCCTCTTTTGAGGTGATAGCTTTCACTAAAAACTAATCGCCCATCGGGCAAAAAATAAAAGTCTTCTTCGCTACTCTTCTGTTGCATCCTCTGCTTCGATTTTTGCTTTGCGTTGGGGCACCACTATGGTATGTTCGGGCAATGTGAAAGACAAATAATAAATAGTGCGACCATCAGCAAGGTGCATTTTTTCGTAAAAGGTTTGTATGGCCAATGGCCCTACTGCCATACCTTTTCCATAAATATCAGGAATGTTTTCTACAATGGTGCAACCTTGCTCTTCGATAGTTTCGAGGGTAAAATCGTATAATTCCTTTGAATCTGTTTTCAGTTTAATGACACCACCCTTTTTCATCACTTTCTGATAAATAAACAAAAAGCGTGGATGCGTCAAACGGTTTTTGGGCTTGCGCAAAAAAGGGTCAGAGAAAATAATCCAAATATCATCAACTTCACCTTCGCCAAAATACTCGGTTAAATGATCAATCTGCCCTCGTACAAAGCCCACGTTAGTGAGCCCTTCTTGCAGACTAATCTTGGCACCATTGTAAATTCTATTACCTTTAATATCAACCCCAATATAGTTATTATCTTTATTTACCCTACCCAAACCAACGCTATATTCACCCTTTCCGCAAGCAAGCTCTAAGGTAATCGGGTTATTATTTTTAAAAAAAACATGCCATTGGTTAGGCATATTCTTCGGATATTGTAATACATTAGCAAAAGTATCAACTGCTCTGAACCGGATAAGCTTTTTGTGTCCCATAAGGCAGCAAAGGTAAATACTCTAACTCGAAATTATTTTTATCTCATAAAAAACAAAAAACAATGAACAAAAAAATTCTACTTTTTAGTGCCACATTAGGTATTGCCTACTTAGGCTTTACCAGTTATTCTGCAGGACCAGCAACTGGAGGTCTTGGTAATATTTCAGGCTCTGCAGGAACAGCCAATTGCTCCGGGCCATCCTGTCATCCTGCTGGGAATGCTGCTAAAACTAAAGCTTCTTTAACGGGCATAGTATCACTATTCAGTAATGCGGCAGCTACAGCACCTGTAATAGGTGGCTATGTACCTGGCACAAAATATTGGGTAAAACTTACAGCTGAAAACACAACGCCGCTAGCAAAATTTGGTTTTCAAGCATCTTGTGTTAGTGGCACAACCACCAAAGTGAATGCAGGAACATTAGCTGCAATGCCCGGCTCCAATACAGCGGTGAAAACTGGTACCATTAATGTAATCGAGCACACCAAAGCATTAGATGCTACATCATTCCAATATGTTTCTATTTTTGAGTGGACTGCACCACCTGCTGGTACTGGAGATGTAACCTTTTATGTGATGGTTAACGCTGTAAATGGTAATGGAACGGCAAGTGGAGACGAACCTGGTGTAGGAATGACTAAAACATTCTACGAAAAAACAACCTCAATTGGCGAAATCAAAAACAACATTGCCAGCAAAGTTTACCCCAATCCTTGCACCAATGTGTTAAACATTGAATCTGCAAGCAATGATAAATTTATGGCAACGGTTTATGATCTCAATGGCCGTCAGGTCATTGCTCCAAGTCATCAAAACAATATTGATGTTTCGGCTTTGGTTGCAGGTGTTTACTTGCTTCGCCTCAATACCGAAGATGGCCAGCAAACTGCAACTTTTGTAAAACAATAGTGACCAAATAAGTCAACAATATTTTTAATCCCTGCAAGCTATTAACTTGCAGGGATTTTATTTTTCAATTAACCGCTCTCTTGATATGGGTAGTAAAAGACAAAAAGTAGTGCAATATTTACCTCAACTGTCGCGCAGCAAAAAAAAGCGCCATGCCTACGACCCTGCCATTACCCCTGAGGTGCGCACAACGGCTGTAGAAGCCGTATATAGTGTATTCAACTTCGACGAAAAGCAACTCAACGAATACAAATCAAAAAGCAGTCTTGACTGGAATCAAACTTCTACAGAATACAAAACCACTTGGATCAATGCCGACGGCTTGCGCAAAGAAGAGATTGAAGAGTTGTGTCATTTTTTTCGGGTCCACCCACTACTTACCGAAGACATTTTGAGTATTGGTCAAAGAGCCAAAATGGATGAAGTTGAAGATCGATTATTTTGTCTTCTACCGATGATTTATTTTAACGAAGAAAGTAAAAGCCTCGAATTGGAACAAGTGAGTATTGTTGTTGGTCCTGATTTTTTACTATCCTTTCAAGAAGATGCCACAAGAGATGTGTTTGACCCACTGCGCGCCAAGTTGCGCAATGCCAACCAACGTATCCGTGAGCGAGGCAGTGATTATTTATGCTACTCTTTGTTAGACGTTATTGTAGATAGTTATTTTGGCATTATTCAAAAACTAGCCAATAACATCGACCAAATAGAAGACAAGCTCATTACAGGCAGAGAACAAGGTGTACTTAGTCATATTAGTCAATTGCGCAAAGAGGTATTAATCATGAAACAAGCCATTGCTCCTGTGCGCGAATTGGTCAACGGTTTTTTGCGCAGCGGCAACAAACTCATTGAGCAGAAAAACGAAAAGTATTTCAAAGATGTGTACGACCATATTACCCAAGCTCATGACGATTGTGAAGGCCTCAGAGATATGCTGAGCAACTTGCAAGATTTATATATGAATCAGATAAACCTGCGAATGAATGAGGTGATGAAAATATTCACCATGGTGTCATTATTATTAGCACCAGCTACCGTTATTGGTGGTATTTTCGGGATGAACTTTGACAGAATTCCTTTATTGCACGACCAAAAGGGATTTTATATTTCGGTAGCTGCAATGCTGATTATTCCTGTCATAATGCTCTTTTTTTTCAAGAAGAAAAAGTGGCTATAAATCTCAAACAAAAAGAATCATCAAGGCATTCAGTAACATTTGTCCGTCTATCAATAATAGATAGTTTTTATCTGAGGGGTATTTACGAACATAATGTACAGCCCAAAGTGTGACCAAAGCCGAAAACGTATTCATTAATAATCTATCGAGAAAACCAAATCTGAAATATTGCACCAGCGAAAAGCAAATAAACAAAATGATGAGTGCAGTAATTAAAGCATAGGTATTTGTCAATCCAATTTTATTGGGCAGTGTAAATATTCCTGCTTCAAAATCTACCTGCATATCTCTGATATCAAAGGCCAGACAAAGAATAAACATAAATACAAAGCGCATCACTATTTCGAAAGGATAGGCGTTAATATATTGTTGCCCATAAATAATAGGTAAAACGGCAGTAACAACCGTCCAAATACCGGTTAATAAAAAAATCTTCAGCCAACCAAAATCCTTTAATCGATGCTTATTTTTAAAGGGCAAAATGGGTAAGGAATAAGCAAAAGAAAAAACAGAAAGTAACAGACAAGCTTGCCATACAGAGGCCGGCAACTGAAAAGAATAATAGAGAGCTAAGCAGATTCCGAGTATTAAAAAAATGTAATTAAAGAACTTATTTTTTTGCACCCAAGCGTATTGGTCTGAGATAACAATTGAAGATTTTTTGATAAGGTAATGAACATTATATACCATCAAAGTACAGCCGATAATAAATAGATGTAAAGGAGATAAAAACACTGGAACGCGTCCCATAAACAAGCGCTCAGTAGCCATACAAAGGGAGACTGCACACAATGAAGTAAACACACTTGTGAACAATACAAAGTGAAGCATATTGCTCAGTAAAACAACAATTCTATTTGGCAAATGAGCTTTCAATAAAATCGACTAGTGTTTTGGGAAATGCATAATTTTTTAAATCTCGAAGTGAAATCCAAATACCCAAATGATGAAGGGAAGATGGTTTCAATTTTAATTCAACTGTATAAAATTTGCTTTCAATCAATTGGTGGGTGAGTCGTTGTTTATATTGCTTAGCAAATACAAAGCCCTTGGTATTCAATTTTAATTGCAGCAATTCGTCAGTTTTTAATAACTCCTGCTCATCAACACTTTCCTTGGTTTCGATTAAATAAAACTGGTGTAGATTTTGCCAAATACCCTTATCGGTGCGGCGTTCAATCCAAATTTCGTCCTTGAATTGTAGCACCAAAAAGTTAAAGAAGCGATTTTGCACGCTTAGCTTTTTTGATTTCACAGGCAACAATTGAATCAAATCACTTTTCAATGCTACACACTTTTTTTGCAAAGGGCAATCGATGCAGTTAGGCGACCTAGGTGTACAAATAGTGGCGCCCAAATCCATAATGGCCTGATTATGTCCGGCAGGATTTTTGGGATTCAATAATTGCTGCGCATATTCCGCAAACAATCGTTTTCCTTCCGTGCTGTCAATAGCGGTATCGATGCCAAAGTATCGCGATAAAACCCGATACACATTACCATCAACAACCGCATGAGGCAAATCAAAAGCAAAAGAAGCAATGGCCGCTGCCGTATAAGCCCCAATCCCTTTTAAAGCGATGATACCTGCATAATCATTGGGAAACTGACCATCAAATTCTTGTGCTATTAATCGTGCAGTAGCCAACATGTTTTTGCAGCGATTATAATAACCCAAGCCTTGCCAGAGGCGAAAAACATCTTCATCTTTGGCATGTGCAAGATCAATAAGTGTGGGATAATTCTCGGTGAAAGCAAGATAATATTTCAAACCTTGCTCTGCACGGGTTTGTTGTAAAATAATTTCCGAAAGCCAGATTTTATAAGGGTTTTTTTCTTCTTTCCAAGGTAGTGAACGCTGATTGGCATTATAGTGCCAATCATTTAATTGAGCTGTAAAATATTTTTTCTGAACATTCATTTTTTACAAAAAAATCACAATCGTACACGAGGGTCAAGGCGTGCATAAATTAAATCTGACAATAAACTAATCACTACAAAAATGAGTGCCGAAACCAACACTGCACCCATTACCAATGGGAAATCAAATTTATCCAAAGCATCCACGGTTAATTTTCCTAAACCTTTCCATCCAAAAATAAATTCAACAAAGAAAGAACCTGCCAACAATTCTGCCATCCACCCAGAAATGGCCGTAACCACAGGATTCAATGCATTGGGCAAAGCATGCCGCCAAATGACTTGCTTGTCGTTGAGCCCTTTTGCATATGCCGTGCGAATAAAATCCTGCGTTAACACATCGAGCATCGAGCTACGGGTAAGCTGGGTGATAATAGCCAAAGGCCGAATACCCAAAGCAAAAGCTGGTAAAATTAAATTTCTAAAAGCCAGATGACGCTCTCCACTAATGGCATCATATTCCCAAAGGCTGCCAGTCATATCCAAGCCTGTATAACGATGCAATAAATAACCAAAAACATAAGCTATAATCAAACCCGCAAAGAAAGAAGGCATCGAAATACCAGCCACACTTGCCGCCAAAGAACCACTATCTATCCAGGTTCCTTTATAAAAAGCAGCTACAATCCCCAAAAAAATACCCAATACAGTTGCCATAAGCATTGCTGTCAAGGCCAACAAAAAAGTACCGGGCAAAGCTTCGGCCAATACAGAACTGACTAATCTTTTGGTGCGGTATGAGCGACCCAAATAGGGCTTCTTCAATACCAAAGAATGTTTCCCCAAAGATAAAATGGGAGCGTAGTCATATTTTGCCCGAGCCGCACTTTCATTGGCACATATACTTATTGGCGACAAATCATTAAGGTAAAGTACGTAGCGCTGCCCAATACTTTTATCGAGATTGAGCTCTTTGCGAACATTAGCTAAAGAGCTTAAATCACTTCGCTGACCGAGTGTTAAACGGGCAGGGTCGGCCGGAAGCACATTGAACAAAAAGAACACTAAACTCACCACGCCCCATAGCACGATTATACTGTAGCCGATTTTGCGCAATAAGAAGTGAATCACATTGTTATTATTGAAGTGTTAAGGTTGTTCCATTCATGCTCATTCCTTTAGGATAAGATTTGAATGACCATTTGTTTTGAATTGTACCATCTTTGAGCAACATCAAACCAGGATTGGTGCGCATGGCGGTTTTACTAACAGTTCCGTCAATAATCAACCATTGCGCTCCTTGCAATTTATAGTCGGCGGCAAATTTATCAGCGTCCGATTTGGCCGATGAACTTAGTACATAAAAAGGAACATTTAACTGGTTGGCAGTAGTAACCAAAGTTTGTAAGCGCTCAATATTTTCGCGGCTGGCCTTTTTGACGTCTTTGATAAATAAAAAGAAAGTATAACCGGGCTCTTTGAGTATTCCTTCGGTAAGGTCGTTACCGGTGTAATCATTGAGCACAAAATCTTTAATGGCTGGGTCTGAATTTCCTTTTTGCACCAGCACAGGTTTGTTATCTACAAATTTCCAGGTGGTGTCTTGCCAGGGATAATTACTTTCATCAAAATCCTGACGTTTGCCGTCCTTTTCATAAGTCATTACATTCTTGTACACATCAGGTGTAGAGCCAGGAGGCGGTTGCATTTTCTCCCAGATATTTGCTCCTTTTTTATACGCTAAACAATCGTAGTAAGGCAAATGATTTAAAGTGTACCACTGTGTACCAAAAGCAAAAATGACGGTAAGCGTCATCAAAACCAATGTGATTTTGTTATTAAATAAGGGCTGTACTCTTTTGCGGTAAGCAAATAATATCACTACAAGTATGGTAAGTACCACATCTTTCCAAAAAGTTTCGGCATTAGATATTTTGATACAATCGCCAAAGCAACCACACTCTTTAATTTTATCGGTTAGATAAACGTAAGCCGTGAGGAAAGTAAAGAATAAGGTGAGTAACAAAAGCAAGAAAGAGAAAGAGCGAAATGCTGCACCCAGCAATAAGCCAATACCTGCAATGATTTCGAAGCCAATCATCAGGATAGAAAGTGCCAGTGAATATTGAACCATAAAGCCCATATCCCAAACATCAAAAAACTCATTCATTTTATAGCTGAGCCCCAGAGGGTCATTGGCTTTAATTAGCCCCGAAAAAATAAACAAGGCACCTACAATGATGCGCAATAGCCAAAGTATGTATTTCATTGTGTTTCGTGATTTTTAAGTGTGGTCCAAAAATATTGAAAGTTTGAGGATAGAAATTGTTAGTATTCTTTAAAAAATAAAATAGAATTAATTTCCTTCTTGAATCATAATCAGCGCAAAAATGCCATAGTTGACGATGTCCGCAAAATTGGCATCTGCACCCTCCGAAACCTTTACAGCTCCATCATTCGCAATAATTTGACGGATGCGCAACAATTTTACCAAAATCAAATCAACAAAAGAAGCCTGCGACATTGCACGCCAAGCTTCGCCATAATCATGATTTTTTTTCAGCATTAATTGTTTCACCTCTTCGGCGCGGGTTTCATAATACTCCTTGGCTGCATCTTCGGTCAATTCTATGGGCGCATCTTTGGGCAAAAAATACTGAATGAGAGCAATAATGCCATAATTGACAATACCAATGAATTCACTTTCGATAGAGTCATCCACCAGTTGCGATTCAGTTTCTTGAATTTGACGTATACGCCAGGCTTTGATATAAATCTGATCGACGATAGAAACCGGACGTAATACACGCCAAGAAGTTCCATAATCAGAAGCTTTTTTGACATACAAATCTTTACAACGGGCCACTACGGCATTATATTGATGCAAGGTTATTTGAGACGAATTCATTTTGTTTTTTATTTGCGGTTACATTTGCGCTTGTGTTCAACACCCTTTAAAAAATGAGCTTCAAAAATACACATTTGCCTGTTGCCAATTTATTGCAAAGTAAAGGAAACTTACTCGACCTTTCGCAACCAATAGTAATGGGTATTATTAATGTGACACCAGATAGTTTTTTTGAAGAAAGCCGCAAGTTGAATAGTGATGAAATTTTGGCGCAAGCTGAACTTATGGTTAACGAAGGTGCAAAAATCCTGGATATTGGCGGTGCTTCCACCCGACCAGGCGCAGCGCATATCAGCGTACAAGAGGAAAACGACCGAGTGCTACCTGCTATCGAAATGATTAAAAAGCATTTCCCTGAGATATGGATTTCTGTGGACACCTTCCACTCATCGGTAGCCATTAATGCAGTGAAGGTTGGCGCTGACATCGTCAATGACATCAGTGGAGGGCTTTTTGACCCAGCAATGATTGACAGCGTGGCGACACTCAATGTACCTTACATTGCCATGCACAACAGAGGTTCAAGAGAAAGCATGCACCAAAATCCAAGTTATCAAAACATAGCCGAAGAAGTCATTACTGAAATGCAAATGATTTTAAATCTCTGTAAAAATGCAGGCATCAAGGACGTAATTATTGACCCTGGTTTTGGTTTTGCTAAAAACATGAAACACAATTTCGAACTCCTCAACAATATGGCACAGTTGCGCATTTTAGGTCAGCCATTATTAGCTGGAATTTCGCGCAAATCAATGATTTATAAAACATTAAAAACCGATGCTGCTCGTGCGCTCAATGGCACCACCGCACTCAATATGGTAGCTTTGCAACAAGGTGCCAGCATTTTACGGGTTCACGATGTACTAGCAGCCGCCGAAGCCATCAATTTATTTAAGATGATGTAACAATTAATTGCCCTGATTTAAATTCAAATTCCCTATTTACCTTATCTTTCGCTTATGTTCCAATCTCTGTTTCGAAAAAAATCAATTCATCAAATCCAAAAAGATGCCGCAGATGGTTTTGGTGATGGCGAGCATGGCGGACTCAACAGGATACTCACTGTTCGCGACCTTACCCTCTTTGGTATGGCAGCCATCATCGGTGCAGGTATTTTCAGCACCATAGGCTCAGCTTGTTTCAATGGCGGACCTGCTGTCATCTGGCTATTTGTTGGCATTGCCATTACTTGCGGCTTTTCGGCACTTTGCTATGCCGAAATGGCCTCACGCATTCCGGTGGCAGGCAGTGCTTACACCTATAGCTACACCACTTTTGGCGAATTGATTGCCTGGATTATCGGATGGGATTTAATTATGGAATACGCTGTCGGGAATGTTACAGTGGCCATATCGTGGAGTGGCAACCTAACTACTTTTTTACACCAAATAGGAATTGACTTACCGGCTTTTCTGACTAAAAGTTTTCTGGAAGTCAAAAACGCGCACCAAGCTTTTGAAGCTGCCAGGCTGAAAGGAGAAGCCATCAGCGAATACAATGCTGCCATGCACGAATTATGGCTCAATGCCCCTCATATCGGTTCACTGCCCATTATTTTAAACCTACCCGCCTTTTTAATTACCCTCATCATTACCACTCTGGTGTATATTGGCATAAAAGAAAGCCGAACGGCGAGTAATGCTATGGTGGTATTTAAAGTCCTCGTAGTGCTAATTGTTGTCATCATTGGTGCATTTTACGTTCAGCCAGAAAATTGGTTGCCTTTTGCACCAAACGGTGTATCGGGTGTTTTGAAAGGTACCAGCGCAGTTTTCTTTGCCTATATTGGTTTTGATGCTTTAGCCACCACCGCCGAAGAATGTAAAAACCCACAAAGAGACTTACCTCGTGGCATGTTGTATTCACTCATCATCGCCACCACCTTGTACATCGCCGCAGCATTGGTGCTCACGGGGATGGTACACTATACCTCGCTTAATAATGAAGCTTTTTTGGCCAATGCTTTTTTGTCGAGAGGCATCAATTGGATTGGCGGCATCATTGCTTTCAGCGCTTTGATAGCGACAGCTAGCGTATTATTAGTTTTCCAGTTGGGCCAACCCCGTATCTGGATGAGCATGAGCCGCGACGGATTGCTTCCGAAAAAATTCGCTGAAATCCACCCTCGATTCAAAACACCAAAATTCTCCACCATCCTCACTGGCATTCTTGTTGGGGTGCCTGCTTTATTTATGGATGCGGCTTTTGTAACGGATATGTGTAGCATTGGCACCTTGTTTGCTTTCACCTTAGTATGTGCAGGCATTATGGTGTTGCAGCACAGAACAGATTTACCCGAACCAAAATTTAAAGTCCCTTATATCAACAGTCGTTATGGAATCCCTATCTTATTGGCAGCGATTGCTTATTTCCTGCTCTATAAAAAAGAAGATGGTAGCAGCGAATTTGCCAATACTTTTACCTTAGAAGGAGGCTACGAAACTTGGCAACATTTGATCCCAACATGGTTGTTTTACATTTCATTGTTGGCTGTTTGTGCAATAGCCTGGCTTCGCAAATATTCTTTACTGCCACTTTTGGGCGTCATCTCCTGCCTATACTTATTGTCAACATTAGGTGTTGTCAATTGGATACGTTTTATCGTATGGCTTGCTATTGGGATGCTTATTTATTTTGCCTATGGCAAAAAGAACAGCAAATTGGCCAAAAGTCAGAATCAAACTATTTCTTAATTCCATAAACCAAAAAACTTGTTTGTAAAAAAGACAATGGATGAACTAGAGCGTAAATCGGTGGCAGAAATGACCGATTCGCAAAAGCATCCTATAATTATTATCCTAGACGATGTACGCAGTATGCAAAATGTAGGTGCTATCTTCCGCACAGCCGACGCATTTGGGGTAAATGCCATTTATCTTTGTGGCTACACACCTACACCACCTCATCGCGACATTCATAAAACTGCACTCGGAGCCACAGAAACTGTGAGTTGGGAGCATTTTTCAGACACCGTATCGGCTATAGAAAAAGCCAAATCCAATGGATATCATATTTATTCAGCAGAGCAAACGCACAACAGTACAGCTTTACAAAACATTAGTGTACAAATCAATGAGCCAATTGCCATCATATTTGGCAATGAAGTTAACGGGGTCAGCGATGATGCTTTGGCATTGAGTGAGGCCTGTATTGAAATACCACAATGGGGTAGCAAACATTCCCTCAACATTTCGGTAAGTGTGGGTGTTGTCGTTTGGGAAATTGTCAGAAAAATGAACGCCGGGTCAAATCCATAAATAATTAATAATACACAAGTAATGCACAATTTGAGATTTGTTGGCAATTATTTTTCCCAACCTACGCTTATCTGACCGAAATAGCCTTTATTTGTAGCTGTTTACTAACTCAAATATTTATAACAACAATTAAATTTTCAATTATGGACACAAGTAAAATGATCAAAGCTTATTGCTTAAAAACAAAAGAAAAAAATGTACCAATGCACGACGCAGTTATCACCAAAACTGCTCGCGGTGGTTATATGGCCGGCGGAAACGACGGTAAAGGAAACAAGATGGCTGCTATACTTAGCGAAGCCAATGCATTGAAAGCAATTGCTGACGGTGTAGCAAAAAAAGGTTTTTAGTCTAATTTTTTTATATCATTTATTGATGAAGCACAAATCTACTATGTAGGTTTGTGCTTTTTGATTATTCAAGAATAGCCCAATCGGCATGAAAAACAAACTATCCAAACTCAGCATAGCACTCTTGTTGCTTTTCTTGGTTCTATTTCGATTGCAATACGGACAAGTCAATCCCCGAAATGGATACAACGTTGCCACCTGGGATGCTTTTGGCTATTATATGTACCTCCCTTCTATTTTCATTTATAATGATGTGAAAGATTTGAAATGGGTTTCAAAAGTTGATTCTACCTATCAGGTTACGGGGGGTGTTTTTTATCAGGCCATTCGGCAAGAGGCTGGACAGTACACCAACAAATATCTCTGTGGTGTATCCATAATGCAGGCGCCTTTCTTTTTGATAGGTCACGGACTGGCTACACTAAGCTCAAACAAACAAGACGGTTTCTCTTGGCCATACCAATATGCACTGATTTTTGGTGCCATCTTTTGGGCAATAATAGGCTTCATTGTGCTCAGCAAAGTATTGAGGAGATTTTTTGATGATAAGACAACTGCTATTACTCTTTTATTGGTCGGGCTTTGCAGTAATCTTATACAATACATTTCTATAGATTCAGCACAAAGTCATGTCTGGATATTTACACTCTATTGCTTCATTCTTTGGTTGACTATCAAATGGCACGAGGAGGCAAAATCCTATTGGGCTATTTTGATTGGATTCATTTGTGGTCTTGCAGTCATTTCACGTCCTACCGAAATCATTATTTTATTCATTCCTTTATTGTGGGGCTTACATAATCCTGAATCTGCACGACAAAAGTGGAATCTTGTAAGGCAACATAAAATACAAGTCGCATTGTGTATCCTTGCCGGCATTGCAGGAATGTTGCCGCAATTATTCTATTGGCAATACACCACGGGCAGCTTGATATACGACGTAGGAAGTAAGTGGTATTTTTTAAATCCTTGGTTTAGGGTTTTGTTTGGCCCCGAAAAAGGATGGTTTCTCTATACTCCCGTTGCACTGTTGATGATTTTGGGTTTAGGATTTATGAAACAATTCCCCTTTCAAAAATCAGTAATCACCTTTTGTGTACTCAATCTTTGGATTATAATTGCTTGGTCGGACTGGCGCTATGGTGGCAGTTATTCTACCCGAGCTTTAGTACAAAGCTATCCTGTGTTTGCCTTGGCTTTGGCTTCATTTGTCAAAGTCATCTATGAACAGAAAAAAGAGTTTTTCCTCTATGCTTGCTTTATACTTTTGCTTGCATTAAACTTTTACCAATTACACCTTTATAATAGCGGTATTGGGGAAGGATTTTCACCAATACTAAAACTAATCAATGAGTAAGTTTTTACTTCATACCATATCTGTCTATAATTTGCTTCCTTTTTCCTTTGGGATAAGAAAAGCTTAGTTTCTTCCACGCAGTACCTCTGGTAGCATTGAGAATAATTTCCTTTTTCCGGTATTGAATCGAAAAATTAAAATGCACATTACCGGTATCTTCGTCCATACCCAAGTCGTTAATGTGGTACACCCTCTCGGGATTATCATCTTTAAAACTCAGCTTTTGCCAGGCACAGCCCTTATTGCACAGTAAAGTAAATACTCCGCTTGAAGAATGGTCTATTGAAATTTCAAAATCAGAAACTGGCTCCTTGATAGCCATTTGAGCACCGACATTTTTGCCTAAAACCAGAAATAGGAAAAAGAAAACATAAAGACTTTTCATAAACGTCCATTTTTATAAAACAAAAAAGCATTACGCATTATACGCTTTAATAAAATCACTCACCAAATAGGCAATCAATTTACCTGTATTATTATCAATTTTTCCATTGGCTAATTGTGTTGCCCCTTCGCAAATATGTAAATAAGCGCAATTGCTTTTGTCGGCAACCATAGCCACGTATTGGCGCGCCTGCAATGTGCTAATGCCTGTTGGAGTAGCCGCACTACTGAGGACATTTTCAATGCAATCCAAATCCAGCTCAATGCCAGTTGGCTGACCATCGGTAAAATTGATGGCTTGTAAAATGGCTTGTTTAAAATCAATATTTTGCTGAATAAAAATGTCTTCGAAATAGCTAAAGTGAATACTATCATCGGTTCGCAAATCATTGATAATGGGCTCGCTGTTGTAATTTTCGTGTAGACCAACCATTGCATATTTATCCAAATACTTTTCGGCCTTTGCATACCGAAATCCATTGCCACTATGCCTTCCTTCCCTTATTCTATAATCGCTATGTGCGTCGAGGTTGATAGAATTGACCGATTCGCCAAAAGCCAGAGATGCTGCTTTGAGCAATGGGAAACTGTTGTTGTGCCCTCCCCCTATGACAATGGGAATTTTACCTGCTTCGATAATGGATTGAATGACCGGATAAACTTCTTCATCAATTTTTGCAACCAATTCACGCAACTGTGCCAAATTCATTGCTTGAGACTGTTCCATCCAGTCGTTACAATCAAAAGCTCCCAAAATCAGAAGCTCTTCACCATTAAACGCTGTAGTGGATTGAATATTAACTATTGATTGTAAAGCAGAAGTCCAAGCGCTATGCGCGCCTCCGATTCCGCCATTGGCCCGAACACCAATATCTTCGGGTATGCCCAACAAAACAAAAGTTGCATTACTGGAAAAAAGATGCTCTTGCCAATCGGCCGTTGGCTGCACCAATAGAACTTGCTCGCCCAATTTCACCTCGCCCTCACGGACTTTGACTAATAATTGGAGCTGTTCTTTATTGAGAATGGAAAGGTGTTTGCTCATCCAGATTGTATTTGTGAGCAAGATACATCAAAACTAAGGTGCGAGCCTGAATTTTTGCCAATTGCCCGAACTATCTATTTCAAAACAAATCCTGTCGTGAAGGCGGCTAGGCCTACCCTGCCAAAATTCAATACGATTGGGCAATAAACGATAGCCCCCCCAATGCTCGGGACGATGAATTTCTTTGCCATCAAAATGCTCGTGGTATTTTTTTTCGTTGGCTTCAAGCACGGCACGATTTTCAATCACAGAACTCTGTGGCGAAGCCCAGGCTCCCAATCTACTGCCTCTTGGTCGGTTGAGATAATAATCGTCACTTTCTTTTTCGGTGACTTTTTCAATACGCCCTTCAATGCGCACTTGGCGCTCTAACTCGGGCCAAAAAAACACAAGAGCGGCATGAGGGTTTACAGATAAATTTTTACCCTTATTACTTTCGTAATTGGTAAAAAAAGTAAAGCCCCTATCATCAATTGCTTTGAGCAAGACGATACGAGCGTGAGGTTTGCAATGCTCATCAACCGTGGCTAAGGTCATGGCATTAACTTCATTGACTTTGGAAATATCTGCTTCATCGAACCATTTCCTAAAAAAAGAAATAGGTTCTACTCCAAGCTCTGATTCATCGAGAGAGGCCTGCATATAATCCTTGCGGATATGGGCAATGGAGGAATGAGACAAAACCTGAATTATTCTTTATTCTTAGCAAAAACGTATTTAAACATTACATAAACCAACTCTACAGTAAGTAAAATGCTGGTTCCCCAAGCTAATAATACACCAGCTTTGTTGCCAGCGTCATAAAGTGCGTTCAAAACTATTGGATGAGACATAATAATTGGTTTGTGAATTTGAAGCGCAAGGTACAAATTGAAGTTTAAAAATCAGCGATTTGACGCAAAAATATCTCTCAATTTGAAAGTTCCCGCAATTGTACTTACTTTTCCGACCCAAAGGGTGACGATAGTGCCTATGTTTTTACGCCATATACCTTTTCTCAAAGCAGTATTGATGTACGCCTGCACAGCATTTGGCGGACCTCAAGTGCATATTGCTATGATGGTCAAAACCTTTGCACTGAAACGCAAAGATGTTACCGAAGAAGAGTTGTTGGAGTACAATGCATTTTGCCAAATCTTACCTGGCCCATCTTCATCTCAGACAGTGTTTTTAATTGCGTATCGCCGCGGAGGAGTCCCTTTAGCACTACTGACTTTGCTAATCTGGATATTACCGGCCACCATATTAATGGCCTTATTTTCATTTTTGCTTGTTTTTTTAGATGCGCAACAACTTCAGGAGCAATTGTTTAGCTTCATCAAGCCGATGTCTTTGGGCTTTATCATTTTTGCAGCCATCAAAATGATGCAAAAAAGCGTGAAACATTTTGCTACTTGGTGCATTATGCTGGGCAGTATAGCCGCTACTGTATTTATTAAATCGCCTTGGGTTTTCCCGAGTATTATTATTGCCGCAGGTATTATCAGCAATTTCAGCGATAAGCGCATCCCGGGCCAAAACCCTTCGCATTTCAAAGTAAATTGGAATATCCTATGGATATTTTTTGGATTGTTTGCTTCAGCAGGTATCTTGAGTGAGTGGGCAAGGCTCAATCATTGGGAGCACCGCCGTGTGTTTAACTTATTCGAAAACTTTTATCGTTTTGGAAGTATTGTTTTCGGAGGCGGACAAGCTTTGATTCCGATGATGCTGTATCAATTTGTTACCCGTCCGCAAACTCCTTGGATTAACCAAAGCCAACTGCTGACTGGCTACGGAATGCTTCAAGCCATACCAGGTCCTGTTTTTTCGATTTGCACTTTTGTAGGTGGCATTGCCATGAGCAGTTATGGACCTATTTGGCAGATCATTGGATGCTTAACGGCCACTGTTGGCGTCTTTTTGCCCAGCACTTTACTGCTACTATTTTTATTTCCATTATACCAAAACCTAAAAAATTATGTAGTCATTTTCCGATCCATCGAAGGTATCAATGCTGCAATAGTCGGTATTGTTTGGGCATCGGGCTTAGTATTGTTTCAGCAGACTTCAATGCAAATGGAATTAGCAACAATTGTTGTAGCCGGTCTTACCTTTTCAATTCTGTACTTTACCAAAATACCGGCACCATTTGTAGTAATAGGTTGGTTACTCTTAGGTTGGGCAACACATTGGTAGGGAAATATTCAATGATGACTTAGAACACCTAATGATTAACTTGCAATAAATGTCACTGCTACGAAATACTTTTAATAGTTTGTTTATCAGCCCTCTATGGTTCGGACTCATGTTGGGCTGTGCGGCATTATTTCTCAGTGCCTATTTTTTCGAAATTCTTTTTTGGCCCTCTCTTTTCTTTTTTGCACTCGTCCTAAGTTTTAGCCTATTGGATTTCATTATCCTTTACCTTTCAAGTAGGCAATTAACGGCAAAGAGGATAATGCCCGCAAAAATGAGTTTGGGCGACGAAAACAAAGTACAACTTATCCTCAACAACCAATTTCCCTTTAGCGTATGGTTGAACATTATTGACGAATTGCCCGAACAATTTCAAGAGCGAAATTTTCTCTTAAAAACAAAAATAAAATTCAATAGTAGTGCGCAATTAAACTATTCTTTAAAGCCCAAAAGCAGAGGTAATTATCAATTCGGAAGATTACTTTGCCTTGTCCAAAGTCCTATCCGTTTGTTACAAAGACGTATTGTAGCAGCAGAAGCCCAAACCGTAAAAGTGTATCCCTCTTTTCAACAATTGAAAAAATATCAATTAATGGCTTTAGGCGAAAGCAGCAGAATGGGGGAGCAAAAAATGAAACGTATTGGCAACAGTTTAGAATTTGAAAAAATCAAAGATTATATCTTGGGCGACGACATCCGAAATATCAACTGGAAAGCCACGGCCCGCAGGGGAGCATTGATGACCAATATGTACACCGATGCCCGCCAACAGCAAATTTATTGCGTTATTGATAAAGGCCGAATGATGAAAATGCCTTTTGACGGACTCACCTTATTAGATTACGCCATCAACGCCTCGCTGGCATTGTTGCATATTGCTTTGTTGAAACAAGATAAAGCAGGGCTCATCACCTTTGCCAAAAACGATATTGAAATCATCCCTGCCGACCGGCGCAATAATCAATTTTTTCATATTCAAGAAGCTTTATTTCAACAGCAAACTGATTTTCTAGAAAGTGATTTTAACAGTTTAAGAAGCCATATTCAACGTAAAGTAGGACAAAGAAGTTTGTTGTTGCTGTTTACGAATTTCGAAACGATGGCCGCCTTGGATCGGCAATTACCTAACCTCAAGCTTTTATCCCGACAACATTTACTTTGTCTCGTGTTTTTTGAAAACACCATGCTCAAACAACTGCACGAAACAGATGCCAAAAGCATCAAAGACATTTACATCAAAACGATTGCCGAACGGTTTGATTTTGAAAAGAAACAAATTGTAAAAGAACTGCGCCGACATGGTATTCTTTCTATTTTAAGCACCCCCAAAAATCTCAGCGTGGATGTTATCAATAAATACCTTGAGCTAAAAACAAGACAAATGGTATAAAAATTATCTTTCTTACTTTTGTGCCCTTTACAACAAAAATCACCTATTTAATAAATATACAAAAGCATCAGCATGTCAGTATTTGCCAACACTAATTTTCAAGGTCGCAAAGCCCTTATTCGCGTAGATTTTAATGTACCCATCAAAAATGACGTTATTGGAGATGACACCCGCATCAGAGCGGCCATTGCCACGATCCAGAAAGTATTGAATGATGGAGGAAGTGTTGTGCTCATGAGCCATTGGGGTCGTCCGATAAAGGATATGGAGAAAAAACCCGAGCTTACTAAAGCTGATTTTTCTTTGAGCCGAATTGTAAACCGTTTGAGCGAATTATTAGGCAAACCCGTTTTGTTTGCTGCAGACTGCATCGATGAGGATGCAGCAGAAAAAGCAAAAAATCTTGCGGCGGGGGAAGTTTTATTGTTAGAAAACCTCCGTTATTACAAAGAAGAAGAAAAAGGAAACGAAGATTTTGCAAAAAAACTAGCCTCTTATGGCAACGTTTATATCAATGATGCCTTTGGTACTGCCCATCGCGCTCATGCTTCTACAGCAGTTATTGCGCAATATTTCGCACCCGAAAACAGAATGTTTGGTTTGCTGATGGAAGCCGAAGTAATGGCTGCCGAAAAAGTACTACACAAAGCTGAAAAGCCATTTACGGCTATCGTTGGTGGCGCTAAAGTGTCGGACAAGATATTGATTATTGAAAATTTATTAAACAAAGCTTCAGACATCATCATCGGTGGTGGAATGGCTTATACTTTCTTTAAAGCCCAAGGCGGCAAAATTGGTGCGTCACTTTGCGAAGATGACCGTATGGATTTGGCCAACGAACTGTTGGAAAAAGCAAAAGCTAAGGGAGTGAATATACATTTACCAGTCGACAGCATCATTGCCGACAAATTTGCAGCAGACTCCAACACAGACCTTGCCGCAAATACCGCTATACCCGACGGCTGGATGGGACTAGATATTGGTACAGAAGCCTGCACTGCGTTTTCAGAGGTAATCACACGCAGTAAAACCATCTTATGGAATGGCCCGATGGGTGTATTTGAAATGGAGAAATTCCAGAATGGAACCAAAACAATTGCAGAATCAGTAGTGGCTGCTACAGCAAACGGCGCTTTTTCGCTTGTGGGTGGTGGAGATAGTGTATCCGCTGTTAACAAATTTGGCTTTGCGGACAAAGTAAGTTACGTGTCTACTGGTGGCGGTGCCATGTTAGAGTATTTTGAAGGGAAAGTACTACCGGGTATCGCTGCTATTAAAGGATAAGAAACCTTTATTGCAAATGATTCAAGAAGAGAAAAAAAACAATACAAAGCCGAGCAAACTTAAAAAAAACTGGCTAAAACGCATAGGAGTGCTCGGTTTTCTATTTTTTTTGATAAAAGGAATCGTTTGGTTGGTCATTTTTTATTTTGGTTTCCAATTTTCGGGTTGTTAAAAAAGCCTTAGAAAACTATCCTTATTTTAAGGATTAAAAACCTAAGCGATAATTTTACGCTACATTTGCAATCTCAAAAATAAACGTTCTTTTAAGGCATTATGATCAGTCGCAGAAATATTCGGGTAAAGGTGATGCAAACTTTATACACATTGCACGCTACCCAACCCGATAATATAGATAGTGCCACCGAATCGGGGTTGAAAATACTCAACGAAAAATTGGCGCTGTCACTTGAATTATTCACTACTACCATTGCGTATGTTGCCTCCGTGGCCCAATATGCCGAAATCGATGCTCGTTTTCGCTCCTCAAAATACATACCCACCGAGGCAGATAAAAATGTTGATATCAAAATTGCTGGTAATGATTTTATCTGGAAAACCCTGAGCAACGATACCTACCAAGAAAAAGTAAAATCATCTCGAATAGACGAAAACATAGATCAGGATTGGGTCAAAAAGCTTTATCAACAGCTTTGTACTTCAGATAAATATAAAGAATACATCGCTTTGGAAGGCCGCGAAGCCAAAAGCGAAAAAGCCATTATTCGTTATATCTGGACAGAATTGATGATTAACAATGAAGATTTTCAAAGTTTTCTTCAAGACGAAATCACTGGTTGGGAAGACGACAAAGAGATGATTTACATCTTGATGGATAATTTCTTCAAAAATAGTTCCAACATCAACTTTATGGCATTGCTTACTGGCGAAAAATTAGACTATGCCAAAAGCTTGTTGACCACTGCTATCGAAAAAGCAGAATATTGTATGGAATTGATTGAGCCCAAACTCATCAACTGGGAGGCAGACCGTGTGGCTCAAATTGACCTGATTTTATTGCGATTAGGTGTCTGCGAGCTATTGTATTTCCCTACAATACCTACCAAGGTGACGATCAACGAATACATCGAAATAGCCAAACAATACAGCACACCACAAAGCGGACATTTCGTAAATGCCGTATTAGATAAAATTTTGAAAGACCTCGAAAAAGAGAAAAAAATCAGCAAACAAGACAGAGTAACCAAATAATAGTACCTGTATTTTTCTGACCACCAAATATATTATCTATGAAACTTTGGAAAGGATTCATCATTGCAGGATTTTTGGGAATTGTATCAGGCTCCTGCGCTACAGAAAACAAAAACGAAAAAGAAACAGGCAAGAACAAACTTGATGCTTCATTGATTAACAATCCACGTTCGGCCGAAACACCCGAAGAAGTAGCTACCAGCAACTTAGCTACAATGGATTTTACTGATACCTTTCACGATTTTGGCAAAATGTATGAAGGCGAAGCAGCATCGTATGATTTTCAATTTACCAACAATGGCAAATCGCCTTTGCTGATATCAAATGCTGCAGGCACTTGTGGCTGTACTGTACCCGAATATCCGCATACACCTATACAACCAGGCCAGAGCGCTATCATCAGTGTTAAGTTTAATTCTGCCAACAAAACCGGAATGCAAAACAAAACAGTCAATATCTTTACAAACAGCAAAAAAGGCACACACACATTGAATATCAAAGCTGAAGTAATGGAAAAACATCAATAAAAAATAATTTAAATTTTTCAAACAAAACAAAAAACACACAATGACAATGAATGTAATCATGTTACAAGCTGCAGGAGCAGCGCCGGGTGGCGGATTGGGTTTCCCATTAATGATGTTGGGAATGGTAGTAGTAATGTATTTCTTTATGATTCGCCCACAAGCCAAAAAAGCAAAAGAGCAAAAGAAATTCTCAGAGAGCATTGCTGCAGGTGAGCAAATCGTCACTACTGCGGGTATCCACGGCAAAATTGCAAAGGATAACGAAGATGGTACTTTGAAGCTTGAGGTGAGCAACAATAATTTCATCACCATTGAGCGTTCTGCTGTTTCTATGGATATGACATTAGCACACCGCAAAAAAACAAACCCAACGGCTGTAGCCACCAAATAATTATTCTAATGCTGAAAGTAGGCATTACAGGGGGCATCGGCTCCGGAAAAAGTACAGTGTGCCAAGTGTTCGAAACACTTGGCATTCCTGTATTTTATGCTGATGATGCCGCCAAATACTTGATGCAGCACGATGAAAAAATAAAACAACAAATGATTGCCCTATTTGGGCAAGAAGCATACAAAGGCAATCAACTCAACCGAGAGCATATTAGCGCCCTTGTATTTAACAACAAAGAAAAACTGGCACAGCTCAATGCCATCACTCACCCGGCAGTTATTGCTTATGGCGAAGCTTGGATGCAAAAACAAAAATCTGCATACACACTCAAAGAAGCTGCCTTATTTTTCGAGTCGGGGAGCAACAAAAATATGGATGTGATGATAGGTGTCACTGCCCCACTCCACTTACGCATTCAGCGTACAATGAAACGCGATAAGATTAGTGAGGCAGCCGTAATGGAGCGCATCTCCAAACAAATGAATGAGGAAGAAAAAATGAGTCTCTGCGATGATGTCATCATAAACGATGATAAAACATCAGTGATAGAACAAGTGTTGACTATTCACCAAAAGTTAGTGCAAAGAGCTATAACTGTTTAACAACTAGGCTTGGCTTTGTGTCCTTCGAGATATTCTTTGTGTGCTTTGTGGTAACAAATTAACTACAAAGTACCCAAAGGTTTAACACAAAGAACACAGAGGCATTTCGAGAAATCGCATTATTTCCTCTCCCCAATCTGTTGACGCCACATAGCGTAATACAGGCCTTTTTCTTCCAATAATTGATTGTGGGTACCCATTTCGGCCACATTACCTTTTTCCAGCACCACAATCCTATCGGCGTGCATAATAGTAGAAAGCCTGTGGGCAATCATCACCGTGATGTGCTCGCGCTGGTCGGTGATTTGACGGATAGTTTGTGAAATTTCGTCTTCGGTAAGCGAATCGAGGGCAGAAGTAGCTTCGTCAAAAATCATCAATTGGGGCTGACGCAACAAGGCACGAGCAATTGACAAACGCTGCCTTTCGCCACCCGACAATTTCAGGCCTCCTTCACCGATCACAGTATTGATACCATTTTCGGCGCGTTGCAATAAATTATAACAAGCCGAACGTTGCAGCACATCCTCAATTTGCGCATCCGTAGCTTGTGGATTTACAAACAATAAATTCTCTTTTATGGTACCCGAAAACAATTGGGTATCCTGCGTTACAAATCCTATTTGATGACGCAATTCGTCAAAATCTATTTCTCTGCCATCGATACCATTGTAATAAATCTCGCCTTTGCCGGGAGGATAAAGTCCCACGAGTAATTTGACCAAAGTCGTTTTACCCGAACCCGAAGGCCCCACGAAGGCTACTGTTTCACCCTTTTTAATCTCGAAAGAAATGGACTCTAGGGCAGGATGAGCGGCCGTTTGGTGTTGGAAACCTACTTGATGAAAGCGCAAAGAAGCTATTTGATGGATGGGTTTTGGTGAAAGAGGTTTTACCTCCACAGGTCGCGCAAATAAGCTTTGGATATTTTCGAGCGAAGCCTCAGCCTCGCGGTACGAAAGGATGACGTTACCCAACTCTTGCAGCGGGCCAAAAATGAAGAACGAGTAAAAATGCATCGTCATCAATTGCCCGATACTCAATACTTTGTGAAACACAAAATACAGCAATGAAAACATAATCACCTGTTGCAAAAAATTGACAAAAGTGCCCTGCACAAAACTGATGGTGCGGATACTTTTCACCTTGCTTAATTCTAATTTCAGAATTTTGAAAGTAGTGGCATTCAAACGGCGAATCTCTTGCTGGGTAAGCCCAAGACTTTTAACCAACTCAATATTGCGCAATGACTCTGTAGTAGAACCTGCCAAAGCGTTGGTTTCTTTGACAATACCCTTTTGAATGATTTTTATTTTTTTACTGAGCACACTCGTGAGCCATCCCAAAATAACGGCACCCACAAAATAAATAAGCGGCAATAGCGGATGCAAAGAAAAAGCATAAACCATCACAAAGACAATGCCCACAATGGTGACGAACAAAACATTCACAAAATTGGAAATGAATTTTTCGCAATCGGTACGCACCTTCTGTAAGATTGATAAAGTTTCTCCGCTACGTTGGTCTTCAAAATCTTGATAAGGCAAACGCAAAGCGTGACGCAATCCATCGGTGTATAAGTTTGCACCAAATTTTTGGATAATTACATTCACCGTATAATCTTGAAAAGCCTTAGCTATGCGGCTCACCATCGCCACACCAATCACCATGCCCACTGCTGCCAATACGCCTGAAATATATTGTTGCTCTGTCCATATTTCGGGCTGCTTGCCATATTTGTCAATGATGTAATGCCCCAAAATATAGGGATTAAGCAAAGAAAAAACCTGATTGATGGCGGCCAGTAAGAGTGCTATAAAGATGAGCGATTTGTATTTGCTCAGGTAGCTTAAGAGTAATTTCAAAAGAAAACTGTTTTTATCAATGAAGATGCAAAAATCGGGACTTATTCCGTGCGGAACCTCATTTTTTTTTGCCGAAACTTATTTGTTTTTATTATAAAGCTATTGATAAAAAAGAAAATTGTTAGACTAATCTATCTTTTAAACCCTTAGTTTTGTAACAAATTTTAGCTTTCCTCTCATAATGAACCACGAAGCCGCCGACAAATCGCTGAGCGATGTACACCAAAGTATTGACCCGAACCATAAACGTAAGGGTTGGCGCAGGATTTTAGCATTCTTTGGCCCGGCCTACCTGATTAGTGTTGGCTATATGGACCCAGGTAATTGGGCCACCGATATTGCGGGCGGTAGCGCCTTTGGGTATTCCCTCATTTGGGTGCTGCTGATGAGCAATTTAATGGCTTTATTGTTACAATCTTTGAGCGCAAGACTCGGCATTGTGCAGGGCAGAGATTTGGCTCAGTGCAATCGCTATTATTATCCCCGAAGCATCAATTTCATTTTATACATTTTGGCAGAATTGGCCATTGCTGCCTGCGACCTTGCCGAGGTGCTGGGAATGGCGATTGGCCTGTATTTGCTACTCGATATTCCTTTACTTTGGGGCGTATCCATTTCTATCCTCGATACTTTTCTGCTGCTCTATTTACAACGCCTCGGCATTCGCAAATTAGAAGCTTTTATCATTGCTTTGGTGGCGATTATTGGATTGTGTTTTTGGGTAGAAATGATGTATGTGCAGCCGCCCATTGCAGATATTGCCAGCGGTTTCGTTCCACATATCCCCAGCAAAGCAGCTTTGTACATTGCCATTGGTATTATTGGTGCCACAGTAATGCCCCACAACCTTTACCTACACTCGGCATTGGTACAAACCCGCAAAACAGGTAGCGACCGAAAATCTATTCTGCAAGCCATTAAATACAATGTCATCGATTCGGCCATTGCGCTCAATCTGGCCTTTTTTGTCAATGCCGCCATATTGGTATTGGCCGCAGCGGTGTTTTACAAAGCCGGATTGCACGAAGTAGCTTCGATGGAGCAAGCCCACGAACTTTTATCGCCGATGCTGGGCAACAAATGGTCCTCGCATTTATTTGCCATCGCCCTGATCGCTGCTGGACAAAGCTCAACCGTTACGGGTACTCTGGCCGGACAAATAGTGATGGAAGGTTATTTGCAATTACGCATCAATCCGCTGATACGCCGATTGATTACCCGATTGCTCGCTGTGATTCCAGCCATTATTGTCATTGCTTATTTTGGCGACAAAGAGGTGGACTCGATGCTGATTTTTAGTCAGGTGATACTGAGTATGCAATTGGCTTTTGCCATTATTCCGCTCATCCATTTTGTGAGCGACAAAGTGCGAATGGGCGAATTTGCCATTGGCACAAAAATCAAAATACTAAGCTGGATAGTGGCGAGTATCATTATTGCGCTCAACCTTTGGCAATTGTTTGAAAGTGGCAAAGACTGGATTTCGGGTACAGACAATTTTATCATCAAAGCCTTGACGGTATTGTTTGTGGGCGGATTTGTCCTCTTGCTATTTATCACCACTTTTTACCCGCTCTTTTTGCGCAACCGCAAGCAGCACAGCATCAATATGCATCAACACGAGCTGGACACACTGGATGATATCACGGTAAAATCTTTCAACAAAATTGCTTTGGCTGTGGACTTTGGCGTGAATGACAAAGAGATTATAGCTTATGCCATGAAATTGGCCGAAACCAATACCCTATTTACACTGATCCATATTGTAGAAAGCGCCTCGGCAAAAGCAATTGGCGAAGAAGCCCAAGACCACGAAACGCAGGAAGACCAAAAGATAATGGACCTTTACCTGGCCATGTTTACGGCCAAAGGCTACAAAGCCGAAGGGAAAATCGGATTCAAAAACCGCGTAAAAGCCATAGCCAAAATAGTGGAAGAAGAACAAGTAGATTTGCTCATAGTAGGCAGCCACGGCCACCACAATCTAATGGACATTATCTTTGGCGAAACGGTAAACACCCTCCGACACAAAGTGAAAGTACCCGTATTGATTGCTCAATAAAAAACAAGACTTGAAAAAAATTTCGCCTTTGGCGTTGACATATAAACCAACGGCGTAAAACCTGAACAAATACAATAAAATTTTTTTTTCTAGATAAATTTCAAAATACGAATAATATCGTATTTTGAAATTTATTATTTATCGTACTTTTGATAAAACTTTAAGAAAAATGCTAATGAAAAAAATTCTACTCGCAGCTGCCATTTTATGCAGCACCTTTAATACAAATGCCCAAACCTGGGATACGGTAATGAACGGCATCAAAAGATCGACCTACGATGGATTGTACCCGACTTGTACCGAAATACTGCATCTTGGCGGTAATACCATATTAGGCGCCACAACTGGTGGTATTTACAAATCAACTGATTATGGAGATAATTGGACACAAAAAACCACTAATCTCCAAGGGTATAATGGTGTGCGTAAAATTAAAAGCGGTCGTGTGATTGGCTTAGGCTTGCCCGTAATGGCAGGAATGTTTTCGGTAGCCAAATCGGATGACAATGGCGACACCTGGAGCAATGCTTCAACAGGCTTACCTGGACAAATTATTGTTGAAGATATGGTGCAAACACCTAATGGCAATTTGTTCATTGCCTGCCGCCAACCCACCGCGGTATATGTCTCTACGGATAATGGCGACACTTGGACCACCAAAAGCACTGGCATTCCTACGGGTGGCTTAACTTCTCTTTGGGCTATAGAAGCTGTAGATAACGACACATTAGTTGTGGGTGAGTACAAAGGTATTTATAGAAGCACCGATGCGGGCAATAGTTGGAGCAAAGTGAAAACAACCAATAATGTTTCGGCAATGAAAAGGCACCCCAATGGAACCATCTATTGTGGATTTGCTTCGGGTGTTTTACAAAAATCAACAGACAATGGATTGACTTGGGCACCAACAGCGATGTCTAGCTCTTCTGTGATGATTTATGATATTGAAATTGACAAAAGCGACAATATTTACCTTTCCATTTTTAATGCAGGCATTTCAAAATTTAATAGTGCAGAAACGCCGGTAGCTGCGATAGCAACAGCAGCATCCGGAATGACTTATCCTCGTGTATTAGATTTTATGATAGACGAATCAGGCAGCACACCTATCTATATGGCGGCTACCATGAACAGTGCAACTATCAGTGGATATTTTTACAGAAGCGGCTATACCAGTACTTCAATAAAGAAATCAGCCGAACAAAAAAGTTTTGCGATTTATCCAAACCCTGCTCAAAATACACTCAACATTGCAGGCGTTGCGACCGATAAAAAATCAACTATCAGCATTTACGGAATCGATGGGAAAGTATTGCTCAATAGAGCTTTTGAAAGCAACCAAATAGATATTTCACATTTACCTGCAGGAAATTTCTTTGCAAACATTACAAATGCAAATGGAGAAAGTGCCGTACAACAATTCGAGAAAAAATAATAGTTTGCTTTAAAAAATAATGAACAAAAAAATCCCACAAGCACATCACTTGTGGGATTTTTTTCTAAAAGAATACCTCGACAAAAACGATCAATTCATCACCTTCCATCTTACGCCTAAATAAAACTCTCGGCCACGAGTAGGCCCCCATACTGAGGACAAATCAAAATAAGGGCCGAAAGGATTGTTGGCACTAATAATGGGATTGGGTTGACGGTAATTAAAGATGTTTTCGCAACCAGCATACAAGTCCAGGTTTTTCCACCGAAAAGTTGCCTGCACATTTAGCGTGGTATAAGGAACCGAAAAGTCTGCTCTTCTGTATTCCACAGGGTTAGCCGCAGTATTGGGCAATCTCATTTTGTCAAACCAATGCGCATTCATGTCGCCTTGCCATTGATTATCTTTGGTTCGGTACGAAACAGCAGCCATTGCTCTGTTGCGCGGATTAAAGGGCAACAACACTTTTTGTCCTTTTTGAACACGATAGACATCAAGGTAGTTGTAAGCAGCACGAAACTCCAATTGTTTGAAGAATACTAAGGATGCTTCTGTCTGCAAACCATTTGAATGGGAATTACCGGTAAAATTAGTGATGAAGATTTTGGTTGGGTCACTATCATAATCGGGAAAAAATTGATTGCTGAAATGTGTGCTGTAAAAATCGGCACTAATTGTTCCGCTCGTATTGCCTTTTCCGAAACGATATACATGGCTTAAACCCCAATTGATGGCCGCTTCTGGCCTCAATGCTTGTTGAAAAATCACATCGCGCGAGCCAACCAACAGATTCATCTGCTCGCTAAACAAGTTGACCTGTCGCCATCCCGACCCCGCCGAAGCTCTAAAGGTATGACGACTATTGAGGGTATATTTTAACATCGTACGAGGGGTAAAATAAGTGCCAAATTGCTGATGCTTATCCAATCTTGCACCTGTAATGAAGACCAATTTTTCATCGCGCCAGCGGAAGGTATTTTCAGCAAAGACACCTGGTACGTCAAGCTTAGTTAGGTACTTGCCAGCAAAAGTTCTGTTGAGCTGATTATGCTCAAAATAAACGTCTTCATTCAGTCGCTGATAACGATAACTGATACCGTATTTGATAGCATGAGTTCTGTGCCATTGCAATTCGTGCTGCAGATTGGCATAAGCCGATTGTTGCTGTGCAGCATAATTGGTGATACCAAACCAAGAAAATTGATTGTGGATAAATCCAGACAAAGAAAGCGCAATAGCGTGCTTGTCGGAAAAACGATATAGGGATTTGAAAGAAACTTCGGGTTGGGTAAAATTGACACTTTGTCCGTAAACAGTATTGCTGCCATTGTCCTTGTCATCATTATAGGCCATTTGCCCACCCAATCTTTTTTCTTTTACCAATCTTAGTCCTATTTGCATCGAATATCCTTTCTGATTTTCATTGCCATATTTCCATTTATTGTAGGCCATATAGCGAGTCAGCTGAGGCAAATCGAGGTAACCATCTTTATTGCCATCAATTTTATTAGCGGGCTGAACGTGATGAACAGCAAGCAGGCTGTGCCACTTTTTTTTCTTACCCAAAGCACCGGCAATATTGGCATTCAGGTGAGCTTCGCCAAAACTATTGACATAACCATTGAGGTACAGCAACTCTGTCTTTTCAGGTGCTGTGGTTTCCAGATTGATTTGTCCGCTGATGCTTTCAAAGCCTTGCAACACCGAATTGGTCCCTTTGGACACAAAAATATTCTGCACAATAGTGCCTGGGTAAGTACTGACTCCATAAGTATAGGCTGCGCCCGAAATCATAGGCATTCCATCAACCAACAATTGATTGTAAACACCCGAAAGCCCCAATATTCGCAACTCTTGTGCATTGGTGAGCACATTGGTAGTCTGTGGCTGCACAGTAGCCTGGGTACCAAAACATCCAGCTAAATCACAACAGGCCGCTTTGGATAATTCGCGTTGGTTAATGACCTCGGTCTTGATAGTAGCCGAAGAAAGATAAGCTGCTCGCGTGTCTTTTACAGTAACTCCTTTTAGTGAGGTTGCATTAGGATGCAAAATGATACTGAGGTAGCTTTTATCACCCACATCAATGGTATCACTAACAAAACCTGTTTCGGAGGCTACAATTCTTTTATCGGAAATATTGACCCAAGGCAATTCGAATACTCCATTTTCATTGACTTGTACCTTTTGCCCTGTTTCTATACTTTGAATGCTTGCACCTGGGAGAATTTCCTTTTCCTTATCTATCAGTCCAAACAATTTACCCTTTAGTGTTTGGGCCTTCAGAGAAAATGGAATAGACAAAGAGAGCAGGAAGAATAATGCAGCTGGCTTAGTCATTGTTCTTCTTTTTGCGGTTCGACTCTTTCTTTACTTTGTAGGGCCTGGACGATTGGTCATCACAACCAGGAGTTGCTTCAATGGCTTGCTCAATAGTTGACGGATTAGTAGCAGAACTATGGTAGGAAATGGTAAACGTAGAAACATCGCCTTGGATAGGAGTAAAGTTCACTTCCTCTATACCCTCTTGATTAATCAATCGTTTTTTAATCGTGGGCATATCATTGTTACAATGAAGATTTTTCACTTTTATAGTAGCCACTTTAAGACTGTCGGCACTTTGTGCAATGGCGGAAGGAGAAAAGAAAAAAGAAACTGTTATGATGAGAATTCTTGAAATAAACTGTGTCATTATTAAATTATTTAAATACCATCATCAAGCTTTCCGGAGAAAACAAAATGTTGGCAAATGAATGAATAAATAGATATGCATCTTTAGAAGAAGCAAACGAAATTATCTACAATAGAAATGACTAAACTATTTTAGGAGGTTGCCAGAAAGACAGCACAGGCGACTGTATAGAAGGGCAGCGAAAGTAGCCCCAAGCGGGGTCAATATATTTAATTAATGACTTGACACCAACAAACGAAAGTGGGGCTGGCATTGCGCTAAACACGCAACAATGACAAGACTGAAAAGGATTACAGACTCCACTACAACCATGTTCTTTCTCGGATTCGGCACTGCAATCATCACCTTCAGAACAGAAAGACGCACTACAGCAAGTATCAACTGTTGAAACACTCTCGCACACTGGCTGTACTGACAAGATCAGCACTAAAAAAGCCAATAAAACGCATAAGTATTTCACAGAGCAAAAATAAGGCAATATCCTTTTATAAAAAGCAAAGCAAAAAAGCGACTAACGCAGTGATGCAAGAGTCGCTAAAAATTCCGTTTCAAGTGAAGATTAAATTTTTCCTTTTTTAATTTCATCCACCACCGAGGGGTCAAGCAAGGTAGAAGTATCGCCCAAATTTTCTGTTTCACCTTCGGCAATTTTGCGCAAGATGCGTCGCATAATTTTACCACTTCTAGTTTTGGGCAATCCAGATACAAACTGAATTTTATCGGGCTTGGCAATGGCCCCAATCACTCGGGATACTGTTTGGATAATATCTAATTTGGTAAGATTTTCATCGTTGTGGGTATTTTCAAAAATTACATAAGCATAAATACCTTGACCTTTTATGTCGTGCGGGTAGCCCACTACTGCACTTTCTACAACACCCGCATGCATATTGATGGCATTCTCTACTTCGGCAGTACCAATTCGATGTCCGCTTACATTAAGCACATCATCTACCCTACCTGTGATTCTGTAATTACCGTCCTTATCTCTGTAGCATCCATCACCGGTAAAGTATAAATTGTCATAAGTGGCAAAATAATTGGTACGGCATCGCTCGTGGTCGCCATAAGTAGTGCGCAGGATGCTAGGCCAAGGAAACTTAATGCACAAGTTTCCACTTACATCATTTCCTTCCACTTCTTTTCCGTTCTCATCAACTAAAACGGGTTGAATACCGGGCAAAGGCAAAGTAGCATAAGAGGCTTTTGAAGGAGTAACACCAGCCATATTTGAAATCATGACACCACCAGTTTCGGTCTGCCACCAAGTATCCACAATCGGGCATTTCTTTTTGCCAATTTTTTCGTCGAACCAATTCCATGCCTCTTCATTGATGGGCTCGCCTACAGAACCCAACACTTTTAAAGAACTCAAATCTTTGCCTACTAATGAGTCATTTCCAAAACCCATCAGGCTGCGAATGGCAGTGGGCGCAGTGTATAAAATATTAACCTTGTGCTTATCCACCACATCCCAAAAACGACCAGCATCGGGCCAGGTGGGTACGCCTTCAAAAATCAAGGTAGTGGCACCTGCACACAGCGGACCATAGACGATGTAGCTATGCCCGGTAATCCAGCCAATATCGGCAGTGCAAAAATGGACATCGCCTAGCTGGTATTGAAACACATTGACAAAAGAATAGGTGGTATAAACCATATAACCTCCAATGGTATGTACCACACCCTTTGGCTTGCCCGTAGAACCAGAGGTATATAAAATAAATAAGGGATCCTCTGCGTCCATTTCTTCGGCTGGGCAATCAGGGTTTCCCATTGTTTCAACCTTTTTAATTTCATCTTCCCACCAAACGTCTCTGCCCTTAAGCATACTAATGGGAGTACGGGTGCGCGTCAACACAATAACACGTTTTACAAATTTGCACTGCACCAATGCATCATCAATCACACTTTTCAAGGGAACTTCCTTGTTGCCTCTGTAAGCACCATCGCAGGTAACTATAAATTCTGCTTGCGCATCTTGCAACCTATCGGCAATACTCTGAGCACTAAAGCCACCAAAAATTACAGAATGAACTGCCCCAATGCGTGCGCAGGCTAATGTAGCGATTGCCAATTCTGGCACCATGCCCATATACAAACATACACGGTCGCCTTTTTTAACCCCATTATTTTTGAGCACATTGGCGAACTGAATAACTTTATTGTACAAATCGCGATAGGTCAAAACACGATGATGCTCTTCGGGGTCGTTGGACTCCCAAATAATAGCTGGTTTATTACCCAGGCTACCCAAATGTCGGTCGAGGCAATTTTCTGTGATATTGAGTGTTGCACCTTTGAACCATTCAATTTTAGGCTCCTTAAAATTCCAGTCCAACACCTTACTCCAGAGCTTCTTCCATAGAAAAGTAGAGGCTATTTCTGCCCAAAAATCTTCGGGGTCTTCGGTGCTTTTTTCATAGGCAGATTTGTAGGCATCGGGGCTCGTTATTTGAAATGGGTAAGACATAAAATAAGATTTTTTTCTGAGTACATAATTAGTCAATCCTATATAATTCGGTCCAAAAATTGTGCTCAATATGAATTACTAAAAGTATAGCGAAACTATAAAAGTCTACAAACAACTTCAAGAATCATTCCAATATTCGCAAAAACCTTTGGAACAAAGGCATTGCTGCGAACAAGAGAACAAAACTTCTAGAGCAGAAAAAATGGCAATTAAAAGCTTTTGTTGGGAATCTGAAATATCCTGGGCACGAAATTGTCAATACAAGGTATGAAGCTATCAGCGAATGCAGCATTACCAAGTTCTGCACTGATGCGACAACAGAAATCTAGAACTAAATAAACGTGTGATAAAATTATCACACAGCAACATCCGCAAACTTTGAGTGAATGGTCTGCCCGAAAAATACTGAACCATGCACATCAAAGCTGGCGGTATCGTCGGTAGTGAAAAAAGCAATTGATTTATTTCTACTTAATTGTTCATTCATTTCAGGATGCCTATGCAAATAATGTCCAAGACTTTTGGCCACTATATCACCCTGACTGATGACATTAATGTGCTGCGGCAAAAACTTTTTAATTTGCTCTTGAATTAAAGGATAATGTGTACAGGCCAGCAAAATAGTATCTATGTTGACATCCTGTGCCATTAATTCACACACATTTTTTTCGATAAAATAGTCAGCACCAGCAGTATGGTGTTCTCCATTTTCTATTAATGGAACCCACATTGGGCAGGCTTGTTGACTAACTTTAATCTCGGGAAAAAAATGCTCAATTTCGATGGGGTAAGATTGTGACATCACCGTACCTTTTGTGCCAAATATCCCCACAGATTTTGTTGTTGAATAATTGCCAATTACTTCGGCCGTTGGCCGTATGACGCCAAGCACTCTTTTCTGAGGATTTATTTTGGGTAAATCATTTTGCTGAATACTGCGTAATGCTTTTGCTGAAGCAGTATTACAAGCCAGAATCACCAAGGGGCACCCTTGACGAAAAAACCATTTTACGCATTGTAATGTATATTCGTGAACCGTTTCGAAAGAACGACTGCCATAGGGAGAGCGGGCATTATCACCTAAATAAATAAAATCATACTCGGGCAATTGTTGCACGATGCTGCGAAAAACGGTAAGCCCGCCGAAGCCTGAATCGAAGATACCAATAGGTTGCGCCACGCTAGAAAATAGATTTGCTGCGAAGGTAATTTGTAATTTGAGGATTGCAATCAGAAAAATTTCATTGAAATCTAATAAATCACAATTAAATTTTACTTTTGAAACACAAATGTCTTCTTTAAAAAATCTTGCCTCGCAAACCATTTGGTACGGACTCAGTAATATAGCAGCCCGTTTTATCGGCTATTTGCAAACGCCCATCATTACCTATTTATTACCCGACAGTAGAGGGCAACAAGCCTATGGAGATTTTAGTATTTTGTATGCCGGTATATCGATGGCCAATATCGTTTTTACCTATGGTATGGAGACTGCCTATTTTCGTTTTTCGGCAAAAAAAGAAAATAAAGAAGAACTTTTTAGGACAAGCTTTAGCACTTTGCTCTTAAGCACTATTGTGCTCAGCGCCTTATTCATACTCTTTCGCCACCCAATAGCCAGCCTTCTTGCTCAAGAAGCGCACCCCGAATATATTACCTGGGCTGTAATCATCATTGCATTTGATACCCTTTCGGCCATTCCTTTTGCCAAATTGAGACAAGAAGGAAGACCCCGAAAATATGCAGCAATAAAGGTTTCGGGCATTGTGCTCAATTTAATTTTGACAGTAACCTTACTTTATGCCGGGCAACAATATGCGGATGCCAACTCTAATACAGAATTGACTCTGTGGTACAAAAGCCATAGCAAAGGTGGTTTGTTGCTTTTGCCCAATATTGCCCAATCCATACTCACCTTCGTTCTGTTGTATGGCGAATGGAAAGGATTCCGTTTCGGAATTGACAAAGACTTGTTGACCAAATTATGGCGTTTTGGGTCGCCAATGATTATTGTTGGGCTAGGCGGAATGGTGAATGAAACCTTGGATCGCGTGATGCTCAACGAATTTTACGATGGCACTGAACAAGCTGCTAAAGCAGCGGTGGGTGTATATGGTGCCAATTATCGCATCGCAATCTTTATTAGTTTGTTTATTCAAGCATTTAAGATGAGTGCCGAGCCTTTCTTTTTTAAACAAGCAAAAGAAAAGAATGCGCCCGCCACTTATGCAATGGTGATGAAATGGTTTGTGATAACACTTTGCATTGCCTTTTTATTCACTGCATTGTTTCTTGATTTTTGGAAACACTTTATTGCACCAAGTTATTGGAGCGGACTCAAGGTGGTGCCCCTTCTCTTACTTGCCAATGTTTGTCTGGGCATTTATTACAACCTGATTGCTGCGCTCAAAATATCCGACAACATGGATAAAATCACCTACATAACCATTATAGGCGCCATTATTACTTTACTGATCAACTTTAGCTTTATACCGCAATTCGGAATGATGGCTTGTGCTTGGGCTACCTTAATCTGTTATTTTACGATGATGGTGCTGGCTTATACTTGGGGGCAAAAATTTTACCACATCAAATATCCTCGCCGCCGCATCATTACTTATTTGTTAGTTATGCTGGTCATTTACGGAGCACACACACTAGTAATTCAAGACACAAATGCTTTATGGGCAGAATGGCTGAGTGGAGTTGTGTTATTTTTCAGTTTCCTATTCCTTGTTTTCTATCTCGAAAAAGAGCAACTTAAAAGATTACCCATTATCGGCAAGTATATTGCATAGTTACCCCATAGTCAAAAACTTTCTCCCTATCAATTATTGTTTTAACCACATTTATATACGTTGTGGTAATTTTTTACGTTTATATACAATAACTTCGAAGCAAATTTAAAATTTCGAAAGTTAAAAATCCGATGAAAAAAACCCTTTACCTGTTGGCGACAGCATTAGTTTTAGCTGCACCTTCAAAAGCGCAGTTGAAATGTGGAACCGATGATGTACATAATAAACTTCGTGAACAGCATCCCGAAATAAAAGAATGGGAAATTAAACTAGGTGCTGCTATCAAGGAAACACTTGACAAAGAAAAAGAATCCAATCTGAAACTAGGCAAAACAACAGCAACCGTTTATGACTTGCCAATTGTAGTTCATATTGTTCATGATTACGGCACAGAATACATTAGTGATGATGCCATTTTTGATGCAGTTGCCTATTGGGATGTAGTGTTTAACAAACAAAACAGTGACACTATTGATGTGTTACCAAATTTCAAGAAATATATAGGAAACCCCGAAATCAGATTACGATTAGCCACCAAAGACCCTTCCGGAAATCCTACAAAAGGAATTACACGCCGTCAGTCATACATGACTACACGTGGTAGCGATGAAGCAAAAGTAGATTTATGGCCTAACAATAAATATTTAAACGTATGGTTTGTTAATAAATTTGATGCCAGTCATTCGGGTGCTGCGGCCTATGCCTACTACCCTTCTACAGCTGCAAGTATTCCTTTTTATGATGGTATTATTGGAGTGTACTCCTATATAAACTACGACAAGGCAATACCTCACGAAATTGGTCATTCTCTCAACTTAGCTCACACTTGGGGAAGCACAAACAATCCGGAAGTAGCCTGTGGAGATGATAATGTGGCCGATACACCACCTACTTATGGTCATTCTCGTTGCTTAGTTGCCGACCTATATGACACACGCTGCGCTACTGGCTACACTGACGGATCTGGTGTTTTTCATCCAAACAGTCCCTTAGCAGCCGACACGGCAAATACCCAAAACATTATGGATTATTCCTATTGCCAAAAAATGTTTACAATTGGGCAAGCGGATAGGATGAGAGCTGCGCTAACAAGCAGTGTTGCAGGAAGAAACAACTTATACTCACCAGCAAACTTAATCGCCACTGGTGCTACTTTACCAAGACCTGATTTAAAACCAATTGCCGATTTTTCGGTAGAAAGAGGTGTGTATAATTGGGGAGGATTTACCAATGAAAGAGCTGTTTTTTTATGCCAAAACTCAACTACAAAATTTAACTTCACCAACAGAAGTTGGAATGACACCATTACAGGTGTGAAATGGACCTTCAGCAACGGAGCAAGCAGCATAAATTCATCGACTGCTACAGGACCTGTAAACAATACATTTAATGACGCGGGTTGGGCAACTATTACGCTCGAAGCAACTGGCAATAATTCTGGCACCACAACTATTAGTAAACAAGCAGTATATGTAGCCTCAAGAACTGCTTATGGCAATGGATATGCCAATTATTTTACAGCACCTTCTGATTTTTCGGACTGGCCGATGTTTAATCATTATAACAATAATTTCAAATGGGAATACCTACCAACTAATGGCTACCCGAATGGTTATGGATGCCTAAGATATAGATCATTTGATAGCAGACCAGCCCCCGAAAGATATTCGGAACTTCAAAATGGAGATTATGACGACCTTTATACTCCGGCATTCGACATCAATGCAGTAAGCTCAGGTACAGGCTCTAAAAATCTGAATTTTTATACATCAGGTGGATACACATCTAGTAGCGCCTTTGCAGATTCTCTACAAATATTTGCTAGTACTAACTGTGGAGATTCTTGGGTGCGCATTACAGCATTAAATGCAAGTTCTTTGCTTAACATCGCAGCAGGGTCTGGAGAATACGCACCAACATTGAGCAGTCAATGGCGTGCACAAACTATTAGCATTCCCTCTGCCTTACAAACCGAAAGAACCTTTTTCCGCTTTCGCTATTGGCCATCATTTGGTGGCAATAATTTATACTTCGACAACTTTTCGATTTCACCCTTTACTACAGAGGTTAAAAATATAGCTGAAAATAAAAACGAAGTAAAGTTGATTCCTAACCCTAGCAGTGGAAATACAAAACTATGCTTTACCAGTAGCAATAATGGTGAAGCGACAATGGTGATTCGTGACGTGACGGGAAAAATAATCAGTCAGGAAAAACAAACGTTTACACCAAATACATTTATTCAAAAAGATATCGACCGTAGTGTGTTTCCTGCTTCGGGCCTATATTTAATAACCTTAACGCAGAGTGAAACAACTAACACTCAAAAATTAATTATTGAATAAACTAACTGATTTAATTGACACGCAAAAAGGGAGACAATCAAGTCTCTCTTTTTTTTGTTATTAAATACACAAAAGACATTCAAAATCAATTATTAATTTGGAATAGCTATTTCGAAACCCTACTTTTGCACCCACATCGCGAGGTAGAGCAGCGGTAGCTCGTTGGGCTCATAACCCAAAGGTCTCAGGTTCGATCCCTGACCTCGCTACCAAACGGGAAATAGCTTCATCATTCAGGCTGTTTCCCGTTATTTTTTTGCCCGAAAGGCTTGATAATCCTGCAATGTAACTAAAAACTGTATTGACTCTCGGGGTTCGACAACAGTCATTTTTCTTATTATAAACAATCCCTTCCGGAAAAAGTAAATATTGCAGCTTTTGTTTTGCTTCATATCCGCCCATAGTCCACATTGACGGTAGTTTCGTAGTAAA
>Ga0209368_1000251_pt1 | contig 68876 bp, 65 predicted proteins | sample EBPBio242008_DNA_FD_185862 | JGI IMG/M metagenome (GOLD analysis project Ga0209368, IMG submission 185862) | Wastewater treatment Type I Accumulibacter community from EBPR Bioreactor in Madison, WI, USA - Reactor 1_4/24/2008_ DNA (SPAdes)... | ecosystem: Engineered > Bioreactor > EBPR >...
CCGCCCAGAGCTTTGCGGCCACCAGCCGCGAACTCGACAAGGTCCAAAACCGCGTCACCACCGGCCTGAAGGTTTCTTCGGCCAAGGACAACGGCGCTGTCTGGGCCATCGCCAACACCCAGAAGGCTAACGCCAAGGCCCTCGACGCCACCGCCAACAACCTGCTGCGCAACCAGTCGATTGCCGATGTCGGCATCGCGGCCGGTGAGTCCATCATGTCGGCCCTGACCGAAGCCAAGGCCTTGGCGGCAGCGATCGAAGCTGGCGGCGGTGCTGCCTATACGACCGATTTCAACGCTCTGATGACAGAAATCACCAATGCTGCCGCCGGGGCCGTCTTTGACGGCACCAATGCGCTGGGCACGGCGGTTGCGAACCCGACGGCCACGGCCGCCTCGGTTCAGACCGCCATCGACGGCTGGGCGACCAAGCTCCAGACGATCGGCACGAACGCCAAGTCGTATGAGCGCCAGCTGGCCTTCACCCAGAAGCTCCAGGACGCCCTGGAAGCGGGGGCGGGCAATCTGGTCGATGCGGATCTCGCCAAGGAATCCGCTCGACTGACGGCCCTGCAGACCAAGCAGCAGCTGGGTGTGCAGGCGCTTTCGATCGCCAACAACTCAAGCTCGGCCCTCCTGGGCCTGTTCCGCTAATCGGAAACCCGGGAGCGGCGGGTTCCGTCGCTCCCGGCCACCGGCCCTAGTCGGGCCAAATCAGAGGGCGCCCAGAACGGGCGCTTAGGGAGATGAACCAGAATGTCGACCGCATAAGAGCAGCCTTCCCCGCGCTCGTAGCCACTAACGCCGAAGCCTCCGGTCCCGATCTTTCGGACCAGCGCGACGCCCGGCGTCAGGCGGAACAACTGGTCACGCATCGCCTCATCATCGAGGGCGATCCGCAGACCGGCTTTATCTACAAGAGCGTGGACCGTCAGACCGGACGGGTCGTCAGCGAATTTCCTCGTGAGACGGTCATTCGGCTTCAGGCGGACCCCAGCTACGCCCAGGGATCGGTCATCGACACCCGGGCCTGATGGCCGGGACTCTTGCTCTTGAACCTCCCCGACCGCGCAGGCTGCGAGCCGCGCGGCCCGATGCGTTGTCTCCGCATTAACCATACGCATACGACTCGCAGCATAGCCTGAGCGGGATACCCTTGGGGACCGGCTCAAAATGACCACCAGCGTTCATACCAATACCGCAGCGATGATCGCGCTGCAGAACCTGAACCGCACCAATGATCGTCTCGGCGACGTGCAGAACCGGGTTTCCACCGGCCTGAAGGTCCAGGGTGCGCGTGACAACGCCGCGATCTGGGCGGTGGCCGAGGGCCAGCGCGCCGACGTCAAGGCCTTGGAATCAGTCACCAACAGCCTGAACCGCGCCTCGTCCCTGGCCGATGTGTCCCTCGCCGCCGGCGAGCAGATCGTGGAGCTGATTGGTCAGCTTCGCCAGCACGCCACGGCCGCCTCTGATCCCTCGATCAGCGCCGCGTCACGCACAGCCTACAACAATGACTTTCAGGCCTTGCTGGAATCGATCACGTCCTTCGCCGACAACGCCGCCTTTGACGGCTCAAACATCCTCAACAACTCCCTGCTGGCGGATCTGAATTTCCTGGCCAATTCCTCGGCGAGCGAAACCATCCCCCTGTCGCGCCAAAATCTGACCCTGGCGGGCCTGGGTCTGGCCGCTGATCCGGCGGCGACGCCCGCTGTCGCCGCGCCGACGCTCGCCACTGCGACCGGGGCCGCTGACGCCCTGACCCGTGTTGAGGCGGCCCTCGCCTCGGCGACCGCGCGCATGGCTGAACTGGGCGCCGAATCCAAGCGGATCGACCAGCATCTGGTCTTTGTGTCGAAGTTGGCGGACTCGCTGGAGGCCGGCATCGGCAATCTGGTTGACGCCGATCTGGCCAAGGAATCGGCGCGACTTCAGGCTTTGCAGGTCCAGCAGCAGCTCGGGGTCCAAGCCCTGTCGATCGCCAACTCGGCGCCGCAGATCGTCCTGTCGCTGTTCCGGAACGGCTAGGTCAGGCGACGGGTCCGATATTGATCCAGGGCTGGCGCCGGGAAGCGGTGCGGCGGACAAAACCGTACTGGGCCAGAAGCCACATTACGGCGTCTCGTAGAGCGGTCATGGTCGACCTCCTCATGATGCGCGGCCCAAACGCACCCCATGGGGGATCGTTCCGTCCACATAGCAACGTTACTGTGAGTCGTTTGGAACGCCATCTCGGCTATGCTTGGGCCGGACAAAGGCGACTTTAGGGATTCGTAGAGCCGAACCCGGCAAACTGAGCGGGTCATGGCGCTCAACGCTACCAGCATGGGCTATCTCGCCGGCCTGTTCGGCGGAACGATCTCGGCGCCTTCGGGCGGGGGGGGCGGTCTGGGCGCGTCCGCAATCGACAAGACACCGACTGCGCCCTGGATCGGCAAGGCCAAGACGGAGCCGAGCGCGCTGGTGCGTTCCGCCCTGGCCGGGCAGCGGTTCATCGACCTGCGGGCTCCGGTGATCGACGCCAAGGGCGCGGCCGAGGACTATCGCCGGCTGTTCGCGCTGCATCAGGGCCTAACCATGCTCGACGCTGTCGCCAGCCGCGCCGACGGCAAGACGATTTCAACCCAGGAAGCTGCGCGCCTGGAAAAGACGTTCCAGTCGGGCCTGAAAGAGATCAACACCTTCCTCAGCTCGGACGCATTTGAATCGATCCGCATCGCCCGGACGGCGGCCGGATCGTCGGCCAAGACCGCCGTTGGCCCGGCCAAGGCGGCCTACGCCTATGTGACGCCCCCCATCCAGGACGGGCTGCTGAGCGAACCGGTCGAGGCCTTCGCGGGCGACGTGCGCTTCAGCCTGACCGTATCGCGGCTGGCGGGGGATGTGACGGTGGACTTCGACCTGTCCGAGATGAGCGGGACAGAGCGGACGCTGGGCCAGGTCACCGCCTACCTGAACCAGAAACTGACGGACGCGGGGGTCGAGACCCGATTCAACATCGAGGTCATTCCCGGCGAGCCCAGGACAATGAAGATCGGCGACCGGACCCTGACCTTGCCATCGGACAGCAATAGCTACGCCCTGGCGGTCAAGGCGATCTCGACTGAAGGCTTGAGTTTCGCGGCCGCGGACCGCTCCGATGCGGTATTCGTGGCCCAGGCGGGCGGCAAGGACGGCGCCCTGGCGTTGGCCAAGTTCCAGTCGGATACGGGCCTGGTCGGCTCGGGTGCGCCGCCGGTCCTGTCTGGTCAGGGCGACATGCCGGTTCAGGATCGCGCGCGCCTGGCGGCGATGTCGGCAGGGCTCGACGAGGTCAACGCCCTGCGCACCGGCGCGGACGGTTCGATCTATGTGCTGGGCCAGGCCGACGGCGCGGTCGATGGCCAGGCGATCAAGGGCGCGCGCGACGCGGTCCTACAGAAATACGACTCCGCCGGCCGCCTGGTCTTTACCCGCACACTCGGTGCGGCCGGCGAGGCGACAGCGTCGGATCTCGCCGTTGGGGCCGACGGGCGCATCGCTGTGGTCGGGTCTGTCACCGGCGCGCTCGATATGGGCAAGACCGGAGCCGACGCGGCCAAGGCCGACAGTTTCGTCACCGTCTTCGACGCCCAGGGCGGCGAGCTGTGGACCGAGCGGCGCGGTGCGCGCGCAGAGGACGAGGCCACCTCCGTCGCGTTCGGGGCTGACGGTTCGGTCTATGTCAGCGGTCGGGCCCGATCCGGAATGCCGGGCGCCGGCTCGATGGGCGGCTGGGACGGCTATCTGCAGACCTTCTCGTCCGACGGCCTGTTTCTCGGTGTGGATCAATTCGGCTCAGGCGCTGACGACGCTGCGGCCAGGATTGCGGTCGAGGGCTCCACCCTGGTCGTCGCCGGCACCGAGAATGGGCGGGCGGTGCTGCGGCGCTACGACCTGACCAATCCCCAGGCCCCGGTGTTGGCGACGACGCGGGACCTGGGCAACCTCCAGGGCGAGATCGCTTCGGTGGCGCTGGACGGGGGCCGGGTCATCGTTACTGGAACCACTGGCAACGCCGCCTTGGGGGATGGGATGGCCGGCAACGCCCACGCCGGCGGACGCGATGCCTTTGTGATGCGGCTGGACGCCGGCTTGAACACGGACGCTGCAGATCGCATCACCTTCTTGGGCGGAGCGGGCGACGACAGCGCGGTGTCGGCTGGCTTGCAGGGAGGCAAGGTCTGGATCACCGGCCAGGCCGGCGTGGTCGGCGACGGCGCCGCGCAGACGGCGACGGGCCGTCTCATTCGTCTCGACGCCGACACCGGTGCTGTCGAATGGGAGCGCAATTTCCAGGGCAAGGACGGCCGTGTCCGCCCGATGGCGATCGGCGTAGTCGCCGGCGGGGCCAGCGTGCTGGACCGGCTCGGCCTGCCGCAGGGCGCCATCGATTTTAAATCCTCGCAGAAGCTGGTCGACGCCACGTCTGTGCGGGCTGGGGACCAGTTCATGCTGGATCTGGGCTCAGGGCGGCTGCGGACCATCACCATCGACGCGAGCGACACCTACGAAACCTTGGCCAGAAAGATCAGCACGGCGTCGCAGAACCGTCTGGAGGCCAAGATACTGCCAGCGGACGGCGTCCAGAGCCTGCGCATCACCCTCAGGCCGGGCCGGGCTCCCGTCGAGATCGTGGCTGGGACTCTGGGGCGCGATGCGCTGGAAGCGATGGGCCTGTCCCAGACCCTGGTTCATCCAACCAGCGGCCTGGCCGACGAGCGCGCCGTCTATGCATTGCGTATGGCCGGCGACCTCAGTCTGGGCACCAAGGCGGGCATCAAGTCGGCGCGCGATTCCATTCAGGCGGCCCGTTTGCAGCTCATGTCGGCCTATCGAAAGCTGACCGAGTTGGACAATCCGCAAGCCGCCGCCATGTCGAAGGTGGTCTATTCTGAATACCAGTCCAAACAGATCGCCAACTATCAGGCCGCGCTGCTGAAGCTCGGAGGCGGTTGACGGGGGGCCTTGAGACGGCCTTATTGCCGCACCACAAATAGCGGCGATCAGTATGGAAAATCAGCGTCTCGTCCTCATTCTCGGTGGCGCCGCCGCCATTCTGGCCGCTGTGCTGGTCGCGATCCTGCTAACCGGCGGCGGTGATCGAAAGACCGAGCCTGAAGAAACCCCGGTCGAACGCGCCGGGCTCCAGCTTGATGTCACCGACCCCGAGTCCCTCAGCCCCGATCAACAGCTGCGCTGTTTTGTCGGTGGCCGGTTTGTCGGCATGGCCACTCTGGCGGATTGCGCCCAGCGCAACGGCGTGGCGTCCCAGGCCCTGGACGTAGGGCTGGATTCGTCGGGCGAACTGACGGCGGTGCCTTTTACCCCGCCGCCCGCGCTGCCGCCGCTGACGGATGATCCTGAGCCGGCCCCGGTCGAGGCGCGGCCGGTCGAAACGCGGCCGACGCCGCCGGTCCAGCAGGTCTCGGGCCAGCGGTGCATGCGCCATGCGGGCGGTGAATGGCGCGAGGTCGGGACCATGTCGCTGGGCGCCTGCGTCCAGACGCTCTACGGCGGGCGCTGTGAACAGCTCGGCGGGGCGTCCTATGGCCGCTGGGGCGACTCGACGCTGAGGCTCGTGCCGGGCCGGGTCGAGCAGTCCAACGACAACGCCAATTTCCGCACCATCGCCCCGCAAGGCCGGGATTGTTCGATTGGAGAGGTCCGCTGATGCGTCTTGTTTTGCTGGCCGGGGCATGCGCTCTGAGCCTGGCGGCCTGCCAGGCCCGGGTTGAGATTCCCGACGCGCCGACGGGCACCTGTTTCCTGGTCGCTCCGCAGGAGGACGGTACGGTCAACTTTACGGCCATGCCGGACTTGCAGCCGAACATGGAGAACTGCGCCGCGCGCCTGGAGGAGAACCGCATTCGCTGGCTGCGCATGGGCGGCACGCGTCGCGAGGTGATTGGCTACTACGGTAGTCAGTACCTGTTTGTGGATAGCTCCGGGGTCGCCCTGTCGCGCAGTCTGGACGGAGGTCGCTTCAACGCGCTACGCCGGACCCACGATGGGCGTCTGGCGATTCCGGGCGCTTTCGAACAAGAGCCGGCGGCCCCTGAAGCCGAGGGCGGTTGACCTCCGGCTTGCCCGGAACATAAATAGAACACCACCGTTCTCTGAAGCGGGCGGACAAGCACGGAAGGAGCCTCCCCATGGCGGGAAGCGTCAATAAGGTCATCCTGGTCGGCAATCTGGGACGGGATCCCGAGATCCGGACCCTAAATTCGGGCGACCGGGTCGCCAATCTCAACATCGCCACCTCAGAAACCTGGCGTGACAAGTCCAGCGGTGAGCGTAAGGAAAAGACCGAATGGCATCGGGTGGTGATCTTCAACGAGAACCTGGTCAAGGTCGCCGAGAACTATCTGCGCAAGGGGGCCAAGGTTTACATCGAAGGTCAACTGGCGACGCGCAAGTACGAGCAGAACGGCGTCGAGAAGTACTCGACCGAGATCGTGCTCCAGCGTTTCCGCGGCGAGCTGACGATGCTGGACGGTCGCAATGAAGGCGGCGGCGCTTCGTCGGGCGACGACTATGGCGGGGGCTACGCCGGCGGCGGCCAGCCGGCCCGCGCCAGCGGACCCAAGCAAGACTTTCCCATGGACGACGACATCCCGTTCTAGCGGGCGTCAGGTCGGTTCCTGATACAGCGTCTGCAGGCATTCGCGGCGCAGCGCGGCGGGCTGTTCCTCATAGGGAATGGCTTCCAAGACGGCGATCTTGGCCTGGACCGTTTCGGGCGGATAGGGCTGGCACACCGAGGCCATTGCGTCCGGCCCCGCCGCGATCAGGACCTGGTTCGGCTGATGCAGCAGGGCGTCGCCCAGCGCCGAAAACAGGCTTTCAGCCGCCTCGCCATCCAGCACCGGAATGAGCGGCGCGGCGGCGTCGATCCAGGCCGAATCGCCTTCGGACACAGCGCCAAGCAGGGTCTGCCAGCGTGGGTCTTCGGGCTCGACCATCAGGTCCATCAGGGCGCCTTCGGCCCCTCGGGCGGCGATCAGAGAAGTGAGCTCGCCCGGCGTGAACCCAGCCGCAGCGGGGGCGCTGGGCGCTGTCGTTTCGGCTGATGCACGGGCCTCGGTGGCCTCGCCCGGCGCAGGCGAGCAGGCGATCAGGGCTAGGGCAGTCAGGGCGGCGAAGGGGCGTGGCGTCATGGATGAATCCTCCCGCCTGTGAGGCTATTCTCCGGAACGGCGTTCCGCCAGAGCCGAATTGTCTGTCGAAGCCGAGATCAGGTCGGCGCGCTCCTCAGCCGTCAGATGCCGCCAGCGGCCTTCCTCCAGGCTATCAAGTTTCAGGGGGCCGATGCGGGTGCGCTGGAGGTCGACAACCCGCAGGTCGACCAGCTCGCACATCCGGCGGATCTGGCGGTTGCGGCCTTCCATCAGGATGAACTTCAGCCGGCCCTTGCCATTGTCGAACACGCCGGCCGGCTTCAGGGCGCGACCGTCCAGTTCCAGGCCATGACGCAGTTGGGCGACAATGGCGGGCGTAACCTCGCCACGCACCCGAACCCGGTACTCCTTGTCCAACTCGGACTGTGGCCCGATCACGGCCTTGGCCACGACACCATCGGTCGACATGAGCAGCAGGCCGCGTGAATCTTCGTCCAGACGGCCGATAGGGGGTAGCGACAGGTTGCTGGCTGGAACCTCGCCTGAGCCGACCTGGCCGGCGGCTGTCAACAGGCGCACGGCCGGGATCTTGCCCGGCTCGGGCTGGCCCGAGACGTAACCAGTGGGCTTGTGGAGCATGATGGTCAGGCCGCCCAGCGCAGCCTTGGCGGCGTCGGCCAGAGCGACCGTCTGACCGGGCGCGACCTTGCGTCCGGCGTCCAGCACCGGGACGCCGTCGACACTGACCAGGCCTTGGGCGATCAGACCGTCGGCCTCACGGCGCGAACAGACGCCTGACTGGGCCAGGAATTTGTTGAGGCGGACAGGCTCACCCCCCGTCCAGTCGCCGCGCCAGCCCATCACACCCGCCGAAACAGCAACATCAGATTGTTGGCCGGCATGGGAACACGCAGCGTCAGCGTCAAGCCGTTGTCGCGGCCGATGCCCACGACGTCGTCGCGCTGCCTGAGGCCCCAGGCCGGGTCGCGCGCCTGCAGGCTTTCATCAAAGGCCAGGTTCGACGGCGCCGTCTCGACATCGGCCTCCAGGTAGGGCCCGTACAGCGCCAGCAGTCCGCCGGGGTTGGTCAGCACCTGACCGGCCAGGCGCATGAGGCCCTCGGTCGCGGCCCACGGGCTGATGTGGACCATGTTGGCGCAATAGACCGCCTGAAAGGTCGTGTCCGGCCAGGTTGCGCCGTCTGTCGCATCCAGGCGGATTGGCGGCATAAGGTTCGTCGGGCCTTCCATGCGCCAGGCGTGGGCCGAAGCCAGGGCGTCCGGGTCCGGGTCGCTCGGCGTCCAGATCAGGCCCGGCAGCGCGCGCGCAAAGGCCAAGGCGTGCTCGCCGGCCCCGCAGGCGACTTCCAACACACGCCCCTGGGCCGGCATATGCGCGGCTAGCACGGCCAGGATCGGCTCGGTGTTTCGGGCGCTGGAGGGAGAGGACATCCGGGCGTCGGTCATGCGGCTCCATAGCATTCTTACGGAGCTGTGATGCCCGTTTGCGAGAATCCGGGCTAAAGTCGCGGCAGGATCGGTCGAAGGCCGTAAATTCCAAAGGGGGCCAGGCATGGCGTTTTCAGCAACTGAATCGGCGTTCGAGGGATTTCGGCTCGCCCGACGCGAGCCCGTGGCGATCCTGCTGTGGGCCTTGTTCTACCTGGTGCTGACGGCGATTGTCGCCCTGGCCTTCGGCGGGATGTTCGTCGAGCTCTTCCAGGCGATCGAAAGGCTCGAAACCGCAGGCGCCGAGCCCACCATGGCGGACGTCGCACCGTTGCTTGGATTCTACGCCGTGCTGATCCCCGGATCCATCATTGTGGGATCGATCATCTATGGCGCAGTAAATCGGGCGGTGCTGCGGCCCGGCGAACGCGCCTTCGGCTATCTGCGCTTCGGCGGTGATGAGCTCCGGATTATCGCCGTCAGCCTGATTCTCACGCTTCTGTTCGTGGCGATCCTGATTGGACTTGGCATCGTGGCCGGCGTCGTCATTGGGATTCTGTCGACGGTGGCAGGGGATGCGGCGGCACTTCTAACCGTTCCCGCCGTCATAGCCCTGTACGCCGCCATCATCTGGCTGGCGATCCGGTTTTCTCTGGCGATTCCGATCACGGTGGCTGAGCGCCGAATCGCCGTGTTCGACTCCTGGGGGATGACCAAGGGGCATTTCTGGGGCCTGTTCGCCATGAGCCTGCTGGCGGTGGTCATGTCGCTGGTGGTTTATTTCCTGCTGGCTCTGGTGGCGGGGCCGATCTTCTTTTTCGCCCTGGGCGGGTTTGAGAACATCGCAGCACTGGAATCGATGTCGCCGATGGAGATCGTTACGACCATGACCCCGTTCGCCATCGCGGCGCTGGTTTTCTACTCTATCGTCAGCGCTTTGATCGCGGCGATCACCTACGCTCCGTTCGCCTCCGCCTACCTGGGCTTGACGGGACGCGACGCCGGCGAGGCGGCCTCCGCGCCCACCGACCCGGACGCGCCAATCGTCTAGGCCGACTTCTTCCTGGACCGGGCGCGTTCGGCGTGGCGGTCCAGGATTTCCTTCAGATAGCGGCCGGTCCAGCTGTTGGAATCGGCCGCGACCTGTTCGGGCGTGCCGGTGGCCACGATCTCGCCGCCGCCGTCGCCGCCCTCAGGGCCGAAGTCCAGGATCCAGTCGGCGGTCTTCACGACGTCCAGATTGTGTTCGATCACGATCATGGTGTTGCCGGTTTCGACCAGCTCGTGCAGCACCTCCAGCAGCTTCCTGACATCGTCGAAGTGCAGGCCCGTGGTCGGCTCATCCAGGATATAGAGGGTGCGCCCCGTCGCCCGCTTGGCCAGCTCCTTGGCCAGCTTGACCCGCTGGGCCTCGCCGCCGGACAGGGTGGTGGCCTGCTGGCCGACCTTGACGTAGCCCAGGCCGACCCGCTCCAGCGTCAGCATCTTGTCGCGGATCGACGGCACCGCCTTGAAGAAGCTCGCCGCCTCCTCAACCGTCATGTCCAGAACATCGGCGATGGACTTGCCCTTGAACAGGATTTCCAGCGTCTCGCGGTTATAGCGCCGGCCCTTGCAGACATCACAGGTGACATAGACGTCGGGCAAGAAATGCATCTCGATCTTGATCAGGCCGTCGCCTGAACAGGCTTCGCAGCGGCCGCCCTTGACGTTGAAGCTGAACCGGCCCGGGCCATAACCGCGCCCCTTGGCTTCGGGCAGGCCGGCGAACCAGTCGCGGATCGGAGTGAAGGCCCCGGTATAGGTCGCCGGGTTCGAACGCGGGGTCCGACCGATCGGGCTCTGGTCGATGTCGATGACCTTGTCGAACTGCTCAAGCCCCTCGATCCGGTCGAACGGGGCCGGCGCCTCGGACGCATTGTTCAGCCGCCGGGCTGCGGCCTTGTAGAGGGTCTCAATCGTAAAGGTCGACTTGCCGCCGCCCGACACGCCGGTGACGCAGGTGAACAGGCCCACCGGGATCTCGCCGGTCACGTCCTTCAGATTATTGCCGGTCGCCCCGATGACCTTCAGCGTCTTTTTCGGATTGCGCGGCCGGCGTCCCTCGGCCGGAAGCTCGATCTCGCGCGCGCCGGACAGATATTGTCCCGTCAGGCTCTTGGGGTTGGCCATGACCTCGGCCGGCCTGCCCTGGGCGCAGATTTCGCCGCCGTGCACGCCCGCCGCCGGGCCCATGTCGATGACATGGTCGGCGGTCAGGATGGCCTCTTCGTCGTGCTCGACCACCAGCACGGAGTTGCCCAGATCGCGCAGGCCTCTGAGGCTTTCCAGCAGCCGCGAGTTGTCGCGCTGGTGCAGGCCGATGGACGGCTCGTCCAGCACATAGAGCACGCCGGTGAGCCCTGAGCCGATTTGGCTGGCCAGGCGGATGCGCTGGCTCTCGCCGCCCGACAGGGTGCCCGAGGCGCGGCCCAGGCTGAGATAGTCCAGCCCGACATTGTTCAGGAACCCCAGCCGGTCGTTGATTTCCTTCAGGATGCGCCGCGCGATCTCCAGCTGCTTTTCGGTCAGCGCCTCTTCCAGACCCGAGAACCAGGCGAAGGCCTGTTTGATCGAGAACAGGCCGGCGTCGCCGATATCCAGCCCGGCCACCTTGACCGCCAGAGCCTCGGGCTTGAGCCGCTTGCCGCCGCACGCCTCGCACGGGGTCTCGGACTGATAGCGGCCCATCTCCTCGCGGACCCAGGCGCTGTCGGTTTCGCGCCAGCGCCGCTCCAGGTTCGGCATGACGCCCTCGAAGGCCTTGGCGACCTCGTATTTGCGGGCGTTGTCGTCATAGACGAACTTGATCTTCTCGCCGCCAGACCCGTTCAGGATGACGTCGCGGGCCTGATCGGGCAGGTCGCGCCAGGGCTTGTCCATCGAGAAGCCGTAGTGCCGCGACAGGGCTTGAAGGGTCTGGGTGTAGAGCGGCGACGGCCCGCGCGACCACGGAGCGATGGCGCCCTTGTGCAAGGTCTTGTCGCGGTCCGGCACGATCAGATCGGCGTCAAACGTCAGCTTCTGGCCCAGGCCGTCGCAGACCGGACAGGCCCCGGCCGGATTGTTGAAACTGAACAGGCGCGGCTCGATCTCGGCGATGGTGAAGCCCGAGACCGGACAGGCGAACCGCTCCGAAAACAACAGGCGGCGCGGCGCGTCCTCGCCCTCCGGCGTATCGGCCCATTCGGCCACGGCCAGGCCGTCGGCCAGATTCAGCGCCGTCTGCAGACTGTCGGCATAGCGGCTGTCCTGGCCCGAGCGGGTGACCAGCCGGTCCACGACGATGTCGATGTCGTGTTTGAACTTCTTGTCCAGCGCTGGGGCATCCTCGATGGCCCAGAACTCGCCGTCGATCTTCAGCCGCTGGAAGCCCTGGCGCTGCCACTCGGCGATCTCTTTTTTGTACTCGCCCTTGCGGTCGCGCACGACCGGAGCCAGCAACAGGATGCGCTCTCCGTCCGGCAGGACGGTCAGCTTGTCGACCATCTGGCTGACGGTCTGGCTTTCGATCGGCAGGCCGGTCGCCGGTGAATAGGGTACGCCGACGCGAGCCCACAAAAGGCGCATATAGTCGTGGATTTCGGTGACCGTGCCGACCGTCGAGCGGGGGTTGCGGCTGGTGGTCTTCTGTTCGATCGAGATGGCTGGCGACAGACCCTCGATCAGATCGACGTCCGGCTTGCCCATCAGCTCCAGAAACTGGCGCGCATAGGCCGACAGGCTCTCGACGTAACGGCGCTGGCCCTCGGCGTAGATGGTGTCGAACGCCAGCGACGACTTTCCCGAGCCGGACAGGCCCGTAATGACCACCAGCTCACCGCGCGGAATATCGACATCCACGCCTTTCAGATTGTGCTCGCGCGCGCCTTTGACGCGGATGAAGGCCTGGCTGTCGCTCATGGGATCCAAATACTCGTGCCCGGACGAAGGAGCCGGGGCGAACCTGCCTATGTAGGCGCCAATCCGGGCGATTCAGCAAGAACATTTAGGGAACCTGCAAAACCGGGATAGCTTTGTTTTGCATATAGGGAGCTGCCGATGCGTCTGATGCCCGTTCTCGCCGCTGCGTGCGCCATCGTAGCCGCCGGCTGCCAATATTCCGCCAGTGTCAGCGGCTCGAACGCCGGGCTGAACGAGGAGGCCGAGGCCGTCTATGACGATCTGCTGGCCGGCGACGACGCCGCCATCGTGGCCCGGATGTCGTCGGACAACGATCCGGAACAGATCGGCCGGCAACTGCCAGTGTTGCGTGACATGGTCGGATACGACTCGGCGCCCAACCCCATCGTCCTGTCGTCCACCCAGCAGACCAGCAATGCGGGTCGAACCTATGTGGTCGAACAGTCCTATTCCCACCCGGACCGGATCGTCGTCATGCGCACGCAATTCCTGCGTGAGGGCGAAGACTGGCGGATCCAGGGGCTGAACCTGAATGTCGAGATGACCGGCTCGGGAATGGGGCCAGGTTCAGTCCCGGGCGAGGGCGACACCCAGAACTAGCCCCAGCCGGCGACCGAGCCCATTCGGCGGGCTCCGCCGGCGGCCTCAGGAATGACAGTGATCGGCTCAGCAGCCGCCCTGGCCCAGAGCCAGCCCTGGCCGAGGTCCACGCCGAGGGCGGCCAGGGCGTCAGATGTTGCCTGGGTTTCGACCTGTTCGGCGACGATCTTGACCGACAGGGTCCGGCACAGCTCGACCAGATGGGCCAGCATGGTGCGGGTGCGTTCGTCCTCGATGGAACGGGTCAGCTGGCCGTCCAGCTTGACCACATCGACCGGCAACCGCCGCAGATATTCATAGGAGGCCGCGCCCGAGCCGAAGTCGTCGATGCACAGCTTGATCCCGGCGTCGCGCAACCGCTTCAGGCGGGCGCCGACCGCATCGATCTCTTCCAGGGCCGCGGTCTCGGTGACCTCGACCATCAGGCGGCGGCGGTCGTCCGGCTTCAACGAAGTGCGCTTGAGCAGGGCCTCGACATAGTCGTCATCGACCAGCGAGGCGCCCGAGACATTGATGGCCAGCTTGACCAGGCCGGCGCCGGGCTTTTGCAGCGCGCGCAGGGCCTTCTCCAGCACCGCCAGGTCGAAGGCGCGGATCATGTCCAGCTCCTCGGCCATGCGGATCATTCCGGCGGTGTCGCCCGCGGCGAAGCGGGCCAGAACCTCGTGGTGGTGGACCGTCCGGGTCTTGAGATCGACGATAGGTTGGAAATGGATCTCGAAGGCCCGCTCACGCACGATCATGGCGAAGCGAGCGGATTCCTTCAGCGTGTGGGCCAACTGGTCGGCGAAGATGACGCCGGAACCCTGGGCCCCTTTCTCGATACAGGCCGACAGGGCGAACCGCAGAGCCCGGAGGGTCGGGGCCGGGTCCGCGTCGCTGGCGATCGTCTGCTCGTCCACAACGGGCGACACGGCAAGATTCTCCGCGGCGCAGGCCTCCGCGACCAGGGCCGCCAGCGAGCGGGCGTCTCCGGCTGCGCGCAACACCGCGAACCGGTCGTCCGTCAGCCGCGTGGCCGTTCGGCCGTCCACAGCAGCGTCCTGCAGCGCGGCTTCGACGGACTGTCGGGCCGCCTCGGCGCCGGGGTCGGCCAGGCCGGCGACCTCGACGAAGGCGACCGAGGCCGGCTCGCCCATGGCGGCCAGGGTGGCGCGGGCCGAGGTCAGGAAGTCGTCCCTATTCAGCATCGGCTCAGGCGCGGGCAGTGAGAAGGCGGGACCTTCCCAGCACAGGCCGAGCGAAATCGACGGCGCTATCTGAGGGGCCAGGAAGGCGCGTGCGGTAGCCTTGCGCGCCTGGCCGTCGCCGCAACGGACTACGATCTCGATGGGGCCGACGCGCCGTCCAGGTGTCAGGTTTCTCAAGGCCTGACGCAGCGACCAGGCGGACGCCTTGCCCAGAACGGTGTCCAATGGTTGCCCAATCAGGATTGCGGCATCGGCTCCGGGCGTGGCGGTCGCGCCGGCTGCAAAGGCGACGTGCTGGTCGCCATCGATTTCCAAAAGGAGATCCGAGGCCACGAAGGCGAAGCTGAGAAAACGGGAAGCCTGACGCATGAGCGCGGGATAGCTCAAATCGGTGAAGATTCCGTCGAAGCCGAGCCCTAACGAAGCTTGACCGCAGCCCCGTCGAAAGGGTTGCGAAAAAGTAAAACTGGCCCCATTGTTGCTTCAGAGCAGCGTAGTTGGAGGCTCGTACGACCATGATCAGCTTGTTGGAAACCGGTATCGCCCTTTCCCTGCCGCTGCTTTTGCTCGTCTATGTCCTTGCCCAGCCTCGACTCCAGCCTGCCCGGGTCCGGGTCCGGGTTCGCGACGCTCAGCGGCGTCGCCGCTAGAACACCCGACGGGTCACCCCTTTTTGAAAATCTGACGCTTGCCTTCGGGCGCGAGCGCACGGGCATTGTCGGCCGCAACGGCTCTGGCAAGACCCGGTTGCTGCGTCTGATCGCCGGCCTGGATCGACCGTCACGGGGCGACGTGAGCAGGGCCGGCCGTATCGGCTGGCTGGCCCAGCGTGGCGATCCGCGGCCAGGCGAAACGGTGGCCGACACCCTAGGCGTGACCACCGGTCTGGCCCGGCTGGAGCGCATCCTCGCAGGGGAGGGCGCGGCCTCGGATCTGGCCGAGGCCGACTGGACGCTGGAGGCCCGTCTCAGCGTGGCCCTGGCGGATGTCGGCTTGGCCAAGCTCGATACGAAGCGGCGCACTGCAAGCCTGAGCGGAGGCGAGCAAACCCGGGTGCGGCTGGCGGCCCTGCTGCTGAGCGCGCCGGACCTGCTGGTCCTGGATGAGCCGACCAATCATCTGGACAGCAAGGGCCGGGCAGCCATCCGCGACCTGCTCGACCGTTGGAAGGGTGGGGCGGTGGTGGTCAGTCACGACCGGGCGCTGCTGCGGCGGATGGACCGGATTGTCGAGCTGTCCGAGCTGGGCGTTGAGGTCACCGGCGGCGGTTATGACCTCTATGTCGCGCGCAGGGCGGAGGCCCGCGCCTCCGCCGAGCGTCAACTCGAGACTGCCGAACGTGGCCTCAACGCCGCCCGCCGCGACGGCCAGCGCGCGCTGGAGCGCAAGGACCGCCGCGACAAGGCCGGACGCGCCTTCGCCGCGCGCGGCTCTGAGCCCAAGATCCTCCTGGGCGCCCGAGCGGAGCGCGCCCAATTGACCGGCGCGCGCGACCGCCGCTTGACCGAGCGTCGGACCGCCGAAGCCGCGACGATTCTGGCCACGGCCCGCGAACGGGTCGAGCGAACCCGTACGCTCGACATTCCGATGCCCACCACAGGACTGCCGACCGGGCGCGCCGTGTTGATGCTGGATCAAGCTACAGTCGCGGTTGCGGGCCAGGCGATCCTGGCGCCGGTCTCATTCACCGTGCGCGGACCCGAGCGGTTGGCTGTGACCGGCGCCAACGGTTCAGGCAAGTCGACGCTGCTGCGGCTGATCGCCGGCGAGCTGGAGCCGGGCGCAGGCCGCATCGAGCGCGCCGTCTCGGCGGCTCTGCTGGATCAGGAAGCTGCGCTTCTTGGATCGCACGAGACGCTGATCGAGGCCTTTCGGCGGCTCAATCCCGAGGCGGGTTCCAATGCGGCCCAGGCGGCGTTGGCCCGGTTCCTGTTTCGCAACACGGCGGCCCAGCGACGTGTCGTGACCTTGTCCGGCGGCGAGCGGCTGCGCGCAGCCCTGGCCTGCGTTCTGGGCGGCTCCAGCCCGCCGCAGCTCCTACTGCTGGACGAGCCGACCAATCATCTGGATCTGGATTCGATCATGGCGGTCGAGGCGGCGCTGGCCGCCTATGACGGCGCGCTTATCGTGGTCAGCCACGACCCGGATTTTATTGAGGCGGTCGGCGTCACACGCCGGTTGGACCTCAGGCCTTGCGGTTCAGGGTGACGGCGCGCGCATCGCCGGACTGGGCCTGGCCGCCTGCGCCATAGCCGCCCGGCGAGCGAACCTCGGCCACCTCGGCGGCGATGGCGCGGACAATCCCTTCCGAGATGGTCCTGGCCGCCTCGACGGCGCGGGCGTGGCGGGCCAGTACGGCCTCAAAAGCCTCGGTCGCCTGCAACAGGGCCATGCGCTGCTTCAGTTCGGCGTTCTCGACCAGCGACCGGTCAGCCTTCACGCGGGCGGATTCGTGCCGGTAGAGATTGGCCAGCCGCTGGGTCTCCTCCAGGCCGGGGACGGCGTCCTGCGGGCGGCGGTTCTCGAAGGCGCGGGTCTCTTCGGCCAGCCGCTCGGTCAGGCGCTCGGTCAGGGCGATCAACTGGGCGACGCGGTCGTGGGCGTCGTCGGCGAACAGGGCCATCAGGTGGTCTCGTCAATCGGGGAGGCGGGAACGGTGGGCACGGTCTGCAAGGCCAGGAGCTCGCGCTGGACGTGGTCGGCCAGGCCGATGCCGCCGCCCTGGGCCACCTGGCGGGCCATGGCGTCGACCAGAAAACCGCGCCAGGTCGCCTCGGCGTGGCCACCGCCGAACGGACCATCGGTCTGCAGCCCGGCGAACATCGGTTGGAGCATCTGGGCCAGGAATGTGGCCTCGAAGTCCTCGGCGACACGGCGCGCGTCCTGGGCGCCGCCGACCGACGCGATGGGGGGCGCCACGGGCCGCGTCAGGGCGGGCGAGGGAACCAGATCGCTCATCACATCACCTCGATGTCGGCTTGCAGCGCGCCGGCGGCGCGGATGGCCTGCAGGATCGAGATCATGTCGCGCGGGCTGACGCCCAGGGCGTTCAGGCCGTTGACCAGATCGGCGAGCGAGGCGCTGCCGGCGACGATGCGGATCTCGCGGCCCCGCTCTTCGTCGATACTGACCTGGCTGTCGGGCAGGACTACGGTGTCGCCGCCGGAGAAGGGCGCCGGCTGGCTGGCGTAGGGGCTTTCCTGGACGCTGATGGTCAGATTGCCCTGGGCGATGGCGACGGTCGAGATGCGCACATCGTCGCCCATGACGATGACGCCGTTGACCTCGTCGATGATGACCCGGGCTGGCGCGTCGACGCTGATCGGCAGGTTCTCGATGGTGGCGATGAACCCGGCGATGTCGCGGCCGGCAGGGGGCCGCACGGCGACGACGGTGCCATTCTCGGCCACGGCCGACCCGGGATGCACGCCGTTGATGGTCTGGGCGATGCGCTGGGCCGTGGAAAAGTCCGGGTTGCGCAGGGCCAGTCGGACATAGGGCATGGAGCGAAGGTCAAAGCCGGTCTCCGCCTCGACCACGCCGCCGCCAGCAATGCGGCCAGCGGTTGGAACGCCGCGCGAGACCGATGAGCCCGAGGCGCCGCGCCCTTCGACCGCACCGGTCTGAACCGAGCCCTGAGCGACAGCGTACACCTGACCGTCGGCCCCCGTCAGGGCGGTGACGATGAGTGTTCCCCCCATCAGGTTACGGGCGTCGCCCATGGTCGAGACGGTTACGTCGATGCGCGACCCAGGCGTAGCGAAAGCCGGCAACTCGGCGGTGACCATGACCGCGGCGACGTTGCGGGTGTTGGCGTTGGCGTCTCGAATATTGACGCCCATCTGCTCCATCATCGCCTCGAGACTCTGGCGTGTCATGGGCGAGTTACGCAAGGAGTCGCCGGTGCCGTTCAGACCGACAACTAGGCCGTATCCGATCAGCTGGTTGGTGCGCACGCCTTCGATCGAGACGATGTCCTTGATCCGCGACTGGGCCATGGCCGGCCCGCCGGTAACGACGGTCAGGGCCAGAATGGCGAACAGAAGGCGCAGGCAATGGGTCATGTCGATGGGCCCGTTAAGCATAAGTCGCCTCTGGCTTGCGAAGATCGTGCCAGTCCAAAGCAAGTGTTTTCTCAATAAAATCAGCGCGCCCATTGGTTAATGGCGGGGCGATCGAGCCGGGCGGCAGAAACTGCCCGGCCGTTAAGCCTTCTCTCATTGCTCACAGCCAGGTTGGAGGCATGAAGGTTTCCGGTCCCGGTCCCATCTCCAGCCAGCCGCCCCAGCGCGCCGCCCGAACGGGCGGTGGGTTCAGCGTCGCATCCGGACCCGGCCCTGCCTCAGCGGCCACGCCTACGGCCGGCGCTTCGGGCATCGCCTCGGTTGCGGCGCTTCTGGCGTTGCAGGAGGAGGATGGTCCAGAAGCGCGCCGGCGCAAGGCGTTGAAGCGGGGCAGCGGTCTTCTTGATCGGCTGGACGCGGTAAAGGCGGCCTTGCTTGACGGGGATGATGGCGCCTCGGCCTTGCAGGCCTTGGCTCGCATCGTGGCGGAGGAACGGCACGGTGATCCGGATCCGGGCCTTCAGGATGTGCTTGACCACATCGAAACCCGCGCTGCGGTCGAACTGGCGAAGGCTCGGACCCGCAGCGCCGCCTGACGCGTAAACGACACACCCGGACGACCTTGCGCGGCCCGCCGGTCAAGTCAGGTTCGATCACGTTGAACCGACTCAACACCGCGCCTATAGGTCGCATCCTCTCAGGGAGGCGCTTTGGCGTGAGGGGTAAATGTCCGCGTTGAAGTCTGTAAAATCCGAGGACGCGTATCGGCCGTCTGCCGACGAGCCGTTCATGAACGAGCGACAGCTCGACTATTTCCGCAAGAAGCTGTTGGCTTGGAAGGATGAGATTCTGCGCGAGTCGCGCGGGACCGTTGTGCATCTGCAGGCGGAGACGGCTAATCACCCGGATCTGGTCGACCGCGCCTCGTCAGAATCGGACCGGGCGCTGGAGCTACGAACCCGGGATCGGCAGCGCAAGCTGATCTCCAAAATTGACGAGGCTCTGCGCCGGATCGAGGATGGGTCCTACGGCTATTGCGAGGAGACCGGCGAGCCGATCAGCCTGGCGCGTCTGGACGCCCGCCCAACCGCAACCCTCAGCCTAGAGGCGCAAGAGCGTCACGAGCGCCGCGAACGGGTTCATCGGGACGACTGACGGCGGAAAGCAAAGAGGCGCTCGCCCTTGACTTGACCGAGCGGGAGCGCGACCTAGCGCGCCTTACGATTTCAAGGTTTTCCGCTCCATGACCGTCAAGGTCCGCTTCGCGCCGTCGCCCACGGGCCGGCTTCATGTCGGCAATGTCCGCACCGCTCTGGTCAACTGGCTGTTCGCGCGCCGTCATCAGGGCGTTTTCGTGCTGCGTATCGACGACACCGATCTGGAGCGCTCCACCCGGGAAAACGAGCTGGCCATCGAGCAGGACCTGACCTGGCTGGGCCTGACCTGGGGCGAGCGCCATAATCAGTCCAAGCGCTTCGACGCCTATGACGCGGCCGCCGCGCGGCTCAAGGCCATGGGCAAGCTCTATCCCTGCTACGAAACCCAGGAGGAGCTGGACCGGCGGCGAAAGGTCCAGCTGTCGCGCGGCCAGCCGCCGATCTATGACCGCGCCGCGCTGGAGCTGACCGACGCCGACCGCGCCAAGCTCGAGGCCGAAGGCCGCAAGCCCCACTGGCGTTTCAAGCTGGATGGCAAGCGGGTGGTCTGGGAGGATCTGGTGCGCGGCCACTGCGAGGTCGACACCGCCTCCTTGTCGGACCCGGTGCTGATCCGCGAGGACGGCCTGTATCTCTACACCCTGCCTTCGGTGGTGGATGACATCGATATGGCCATCACCCACGTCGTGCGCGGCGAGGACCATGTCACCAACACCGGCGCTCAGATCGAGATCTTCGAGGCGCTCGGCGCCGCGACGCCGGCGTTCGCCCATATGTCGCTCTTGATCGGGGCGGACGGCCAAGCCCTGTCCAAGCGCCTCGGCTCGCTGTCGGTCGGCCAGATGCGTGACGAAGGCTATGAGCCGATGGCGATCAACAGCCATCTGGGCCGGATCGGAACGTCAGACCCGGTCGAACTGGTCGCCTCGATGGACGATCTGGCCGCCGGCTTCGGCTTTGAAAAGCTGGGCCGCGCGCCGGCGCGCTATGATACGGCCGATCTTGACCGGCTTAACGCCCAGGCGATCCACGCGCTCGACTATGCGACGGCGCAGCCTCGGCTGGCGGCGCTGGGCGCCGACCTCGGGGAGGGTTTCTGGCTGGCGGTGCGCGCGAATCTGAGCCGCTTCGATGAAACTCGCAGCTGGGTCGAGACCTTAACCGGCGAGGTCAGCGGGCCGGCGCTCGATGAGGCGTTCAAATTGGCCGCGATCGTGGCGTTGGAACAGCTGGTCCCGGCCGGCTCTGAACCGACGTCCGAGACCTGGAGCCAGCTCACATCAGCGGTGAAGGAAGCGACGGGCGCCAAGGGCAAGACCCTGTTCCAGCCGTTGCGCCAGGCTCTGACGGGCCGAGACGCCGGCCCCGACATGGCGGCCTTGTTGCCGCTGATCGGTCGGGACCGGGTGCTGGAGCGCCTGAGAGGCGGCTAGCGGGCCGAGGCGTTGCAGGCCGCCAGTTGATCGGCGCTGAGCGACCGGCCGCGCCAGGTGAAGCTCGATACCGCCCCGATTTCCGCCACGACCCGACGGCAGGCGCGGGTGGCCGGCTGTTCGGAACCACGGCCGATGCCGGTGCAGGCCCCGGTCGGCTCGCAACGCCAATTGACGCCATCGACGATCACCGGTGCGCTCGGCGCGGTTGCGGCGTTCTGCAAGGTCAGGGCCGAGCCCGAGGATTGGGCGGAGGCGGCGCCGGCGAGGGTGACAACGGCGACGGCGACGAGGGAAGCGAGGCGCATGGGGGCTATCTCCAGCAGGGCGGCGCCGACGTTCGGCGCGGTCACATAGTGCGTTGTTAAAGGAAACTGTCAAGCCGCATTGCGTTTGAAAACGCAGCTGGTGAAGCGGGCGTAAGTAATCACCGATAATGTAAAAGAGCAAGTGTTGACGGTTTGGCCCCAGCCGAATCCTTCGAGCCGGTGCGCCCCGCCTGACCGTATTGGGCTCGGAATGCCCGCCGTGGCCTGCGGATGATGGGCATGCGTCTTCCTGCGCCGGCCTTCGGTTCCATTCACCCCGACAAAGGCAAGGGCCCAGGATTGCTGGAATGGCGCCGGGCCGAGCTACAATAGGCGCGCCAAAGGGTTTCGCGCCCCTGGCTCGGTGAGCCGTCGGCCGACGTTCCGCCTACCGGCGAAGACGGGGATGGCGCCGGCCGCCTCCTCACCAACGGGCGCGGCGTCAGGGAGGAGACAGCTCGGCGCGGGCCAAGGAAGGTGGGGCGACCTCCTTCCAGGGGGAGAGCGGCGAGAGAGGCGGCTACTCGGCCCGGGCCTTGAGAATCTTGCCGGGCGTGCGCGGCGGCTCGCCTTTGGGCAGGGCGTCGATCAGGCCCATGCCGTCCGTGACTTCGCCCCAGACCGTGTACTGGCTGTCAAGGAATCGGGCGTCGTCGAAGCAGATGAAGAACTGGCTGTTGGCGCTGTTCGGATCCTGGGTGCGGGCCATCGAGCAAACGCCGCGAACGTGGGGTTCGGACGAAAATTCCTGCTTCAGGTTCGGCTTGGACGAGCCGGACGTGCCCGTGCCGGTCGGATCGCCGCCTTGAGCCATGAAGCCGGGGATGACGCGGTGAAACACTACGCCGTCGTAGAAGCCTTCATTGGCCAGCTCGCTGATACGCCGGACATGGTTGGGCGCCAGGTCGGAGCGCAGACGGATGGTCACGTCGCCCTGCTGGTCGCCGGTATCAATGGTGAAGGTTAGGGTCTGGGCGTGGTCGGTCATGGCGGCTCCTATATTCGGGGCCGCTTCTAGACGGGTCGAGCCGGAAGGGAAACCGTCAGAGGCCGCCGAGATGCTCGGCGGTCTTGGCTTCCAGCTCCTTCACCAGCATCCGGCCGACCGGATGGTCGTCGTTCTGGATGCCATCGCGCACCATCGCCTTGATGGCGTCGATGTGGGCGTCGATTAGAAACAGCGGCGCCTGCATCCTGACGTTGTCGTCGATCAGTTTGCACAGCGAGGCCGATATGCGGGTGACGATTGGGAACTGGTAGGTGGCGCCAAGCCCCTTGAGGTCGTGCGCCCGCATGTAGAGATGCCCAAGCGTCTGGGGTGTCGCGCCCATCGTGCGAATGTCCGAGCGGGCGGCCTCCATCTTGGAGATTTCGTCATTGAGCCAATCGCCGAACTGGCTCGACAAATCTCTCAGGGCGGCCTCCGCGCGCGCCACAGCAGCCGCGTCGATCCCGCCAAAGCCCGCGCCGCCAACCTTCAGGCGAAGGGTGTTCGGGGGCTGTATGAACTCTGCAGGCTTGCTCACGGCGGCGCTCCATTGACGTCCGGCCAGCGTCGCACGTCTGGCTTAAGGAACTCCTAGGATGCGAACTGCTCAGCCAGGACGCGTTCCTCGTAGGATCGGTGCGCGTCGAACAGCATGGTCACGGCCAGATCGCGCCGTTCGGCCACCTCGACGCGCGCGACGTTTCTGACCTCGACGTCATCGGCTACCGCTGAGACAGGGCGCTTGTCCGCCTCCAGGATGTCAAAAGCGACCGAGGCCGTGTGCGGCAACAGGGCGCCGCGCCAGCGACGCGGACGAAAGGCGCTGATCGGGGTTAGAGCCAGAATCCCCGAACCCAAAGGAATGACCGGGCCGTGGGCGGATAGATTGTAGGCGGTCGACCCGGCAGGAGTGGCGACCAGCACGCCGTCGCAGATAAGTTCAGCCAAGCGAACCCGCTCATCGACCGAGATCGACAGCTTGGCGCTCTGGCGGGTCTGGCGAAGGAGCGAGACCTCGTTGATAGCCAACCCCGTGCGCTCCTCACCGGTGACGGTGACGGCCCGCATGGCCAGCGGATGAATGACGGTTGGTGAAGCCTCGGCGATCCGCCCGATCAGGCCGTCTTCATCGTAATCGTTCATCAGAAAGCCGACGGAACCGCGGTTCATGCCGAAAATCGGCTTTTGGACCTTGAGAGCGTCGTGGAGTGTTTCGAGCATGAAACCGTCACCGCCAAGCGCGACGATGACGTCGGCCTGGGCCGGTGGGGCGTCGCCGTATCTGTTCGCCAGCAGCCGACGCGCCGCAACGGCGTCGGGACGGTCGGCGGCGACGAAGGTGAGGCGAAGATCAGCAGCCATGGGCCAAGGCAAGCCCGCTCAGCGGGCGCTTGTCAAACGCTCAGGCGCTCTGGCCCAGTTCCAGCGCACGCCGGAAAACGCGCGTGGCCGACTCGGGGCCCTGGTCGAACAGACGCAGCGCGGTGGAATCGCGACTCGCGCCGCCTGGAGACCCGCCGGTGCGAATCCGAACCTCCACCAGCATCGAGGGAAACACCGCCCGATCAATGCCGACCGAGGCGCAGGCCAGCGCCAGCAATTCGGCGTCGGTGGAGGCGACAGCGCGGCGAACGTCCTGAACAGAATAGCCGCCAAGGACGGCGAGCGCGTTCTCAAACAGGCTGATGCGTCCTTCACGTGCGGCGCGGACGAGATAGCCGGGACGGAGTTGCCCGGCGGCGTCGAGCTTGGCGATCAGTCGCCGTTCCATCTCGTCGCGCTCCGGGTCGACGGGCGCGGGCTGTGCGGCGATCCCGGTTCCACCGCTGGCGGCGTTGCGCACGGCGGCGGCGATGGCGTCGTCCAGTTCGTCCGCATCAATACGGAAACGTTCGCCGATGGCCTGGCGTAGGGCCTGTCCGACCCAGGCGTAGAGTTGTTTGGCCATCTCTTCGTTGAGCTTGGGATGGCGTGTCAGGGGTGCGCGAAGGGCGGCGACGCGGCGCGAGGCTTCGATCAGCCGCCGGAAGCCCGGTTCGGTGATGTCGGCGGTCGGATTTCCAGCCAGGGCGGTCAAAACCGCCGGTTCGGACTTGTCGAGGATGGCGTCAACGACCGTCGCTCCGACGCGGGGGCGGCGGGCGACCTCGATCTGGTGCTCAACGGTTGATTCCACCAGGACGCGCAGCAGGTCCTGATCCCGGAGCAGGGGGCTCTTGGCGATGATCGGCCGGGCGATCTCGATCTCGTCGAGCGCCAGGATGTTGATCAGGGCAGGCGGCGCCCATTCCACCTCGGCCAGACGCTCGGACAGGGCTTGACGAATTTCTTTCTCGACCTGGCCAACAAGGGTCAGGAACAGATCTGAGACGATCTCGGAATTGGCCTGGCCTGACGCTTCGACCAGATCAGCGACGCCCATCAGCAGGCGCTGGCGATCATCTTGCGACCGGCTATGGGCCAGCCGGATCAGCACATCGGCGTGCGGGCCGGATTGATGGGCGAGATCGACGGCGGCCAAGGCGGTGCTCCACCAGCAGGAGGGGATGGTCCAGCTTCGGCTCAGGGCGTGAAGACGCGGTTAACGGCTCGGAAACCTTGACGCGGTTCACCCAGAGCGCGACCCTCGCGGGGAGACCTATGGGAGGTCGAGGGAGGTCGCCATGCCGGACGGCGCGATTACCAGCCTGAAATCTCAAGTTTCTGAGGAGGAATGGAAGGCGAGAGTCGACCTGGCGGCCCTGTACCGGCTGGTGGCGCTGCACGGGTGGGATGACATGATCTTCACCCATATCTCCGCCCGCGTGCCGGGTCCCGAGCACCATTTCCTGATCAACCCCTACGGCGTGTATTTCGAGGAGATGACAGCTTCGTCGCTGATCAAGGTCGATCTGGACGGCAAGATCGTCCAGGAGACGACCAGCTTCATCAATCCGGCCGGCTTCACCATCCATTCGGCAGTTCACGCCGCCTGTGAGGAGGCGCACTACGTCGTTCATCTGCACACCGTGAACGGCGTGGGCGTAGCGGCCCAGAAGGACGGCCTGCTGCCGATCAGCCAGAATGCCTGCCTGTTGCAGAACCAGGTCGCCTATCATGGCTACGAAGGGCTGGCGCTGAACCACGACGAGCGCGAGCGGCTAGTGGCCGACCTGGGCGACAAGACGCTGATGCTGCTACGCAACCACGGCACTCTGGCGACCGGGAAGACGGCGGCGGAGGCCTGGGTCGGGATCTTCTTCTTGGAGCGCGCGTGCGCCCAGCAGGTTGCGGCTCTGTCGACGGGGCGCGACGGGGTGCTGATCGCGCCCGACGCGGCCCAGGCCGAGACCAAAGAGCAAGGCAAGGGCATTGGCTTCGTTTCGGCCCTGGCCTGGCCCGGCGCCCTGCGCATGCTGGACCGCAAGCTGCCGGGCTACGCCGCGTGAAATTGGCTGCCGCCGCGGCGCTGTTGGCGGCGGCATGGCCTGGGGTGTCCTTGGCGGGGGCCTGGCCGGTGGATCGGGGCGAAACCCAGGTCATCTTCAAGATCGAGCGAATGAGGGCGACCGAGGGCTTCGACGTCGGCGGTGTGCGGCGGTCGCTGCCGGCGCCGCGCGAGGACGATGCTGTTTCGATCTTTGTCGAGCATGGCCTGACTGACCGGTTGACCCTGCAGGTCCGCGCGGACTGGCAACGGGGGCGGGACCAGTTCGTGGACTATGAGGGGACAGGGCCGACCGAGATCGGCCTGCGCTATCAGATCATTCGGGCCGGGCGCAGCGCCGCAAGCGCCTATGTCGGCTATGCGCAGGCCGGCGAGGGGCGCAACGCCGGCTATGCGGCGCCGGGAGCCGGCGAACATGACTGGGAGGTTCGGTTGCTGGTCGGCCAGGGCACCAGGCTCGGCTGGCTGGGCGACCGCGACGCCTTCATCGAAGCCCAGCTTGCGCGTCGATTCCGCGATGGTCTGTCCGACGAAGACCGCCTGGACGTGACCGCCGGCATCCATTTCGGGGATGACTGGATGCTGCTCAACCAAGTCTATGCGGGACAGGCGGTCGAGGGGCCCGAGGTCTGGTGGATCAACACGGAGGCCTCTCTGGTGCGTGGGTTCGGCGACTGGAGCCTTCAGGTCGGCTGGCGCCAGGCGGTGGCCGGGCGAGGTGAGGTTCCGGCACAAAATGGCCCCGTCATCGCCATCTGGCGACGGTTTTGATCAGCACGAACGTTTGAAGCTGGAGGCGCTGAGGCTATATCCGGCTCTCGCCGTCCGGGAGCTGTATGTGAATTTCGCCAAGCGTCATTTTTTCCTGGCCGCCGCCATCGGCCTCGTCGTGCTGATGGTTGTGGCCGTGGCCGTTAGGGCCCTGTCCAGCGGCGGTGACGACAAGGGTGGCGGCCCGGGCGGGCCCGGCGGCGGTCGCGCCCAGACGGTCGAGGTCGTGGCGGTCGGTCAGCGCGATTTTGTCAACCAGATCCAGGCGCTGGGCGTCGCGCGTGGGCGACGCAGCGTGGACATCACCTCATCGACCACGGAACTGATCACGCGAGTGTTGTTCCGCGATGGCGAGACCGTGCAAGGCGGCGCGCCTCTGGTCGAGCTTCAGGCGCGCGAGGAGGATGCAGGAATCCTGACCGCGCGCGCCAATCTGGCTCAGGCTCAGCGCGAGTACGACCGTTGGCATGATCTGGCCGAGCGTGGCGTGGCTCCTCGTGTCCAGTCCGAGCAGGCCGAGGCCGCGCTCGAAATGGCCCAAGCCGCCCTGCAGGCGGCGCAGGCCCGTCGCGGCGATCGGCTGATCCGGGCGCCGTTTTCGGGCGTCATCGGCCTGTCGACGGTGACGCCAGGCACGTTGGTCAATCCGGGGGCCGTGATCGCGACCCTGGACGATGTCGGCGTGATCCGCGTCGATTTCCCCGTGCCCGAACGCTATCTGTCGCTCGTCCGGGCCGGGACGCCGATCATCGCGACGGCCGACGCCTTGCCGGGTGAGACCTTCACCGGCTCGATCGCGCTGGTCGACACGCGGGTCGACCAGACCACCCGGGCGGTGACCGCGCGAGCGGAGTTTCCCAATCCGGGGGGGCGGCTGAGGCCGGGAATGTCAATTCGGGTGCGGGTCCAGGAAGGTCGGCGTCAGGCCCTGGCCGCGCCGGAGGCGGCCGTTCTGTTCGAGGCGGACCAGGCCTATGTCTATCGCGTGGCTGGGGAGGGTGACGAAGCCCGGGCCCAGCGCATCCTGGTCGAAACTGGCGCGGTCGAGGGCGGATTTATCGAGCTTCTTGGCGGCGTCGGTCCCGAAGACCGTATTGTAGCCGGCGGCCTGAACCGACTGCAGCCAGGGGCGCCGGTGCGGGTTCAGGGTCAGGGTGGCGGTGAACGCCGTCAGGGTGCGCGTCCATGATGCTGTCGGACATCGCCGTCCGTCGCCCGGTGCTGGCGGCGGTTGCGGCCATTGTTCTGGTGGTCTTGGGGGCGGCGGCGTTCTTCCTGCTGCCGGTGCGCGAGCTGCCGGACATTGATCCGCCGGTGGTTTCGATCTCGACCAGCTACGCCGGCGCCTCGGCCGAAGTGATCGAAAGCCGCATCACCGAGCCGATCGAACAGCAGGTCGCCGGCATCCAGGGCGTCGACCGGATCACCTCGTCCAGCCGTGACGGCCAGTCACGGGTGACGATCGAGTTCAGCCTGGACCGAGACATCGACGTCGCGGCCAACGATGTACGGGATCGCGTCAGCCGGGTCGTCGGACGTCTGCCGGATCAGGCCGATCCGCCGCAGGTGGCCAAGGCGGATTCGGACGCCTCGCCGATCATCATTGTCTTCTTCCGCTCGACGACGATGAACCGTCTGGAACTGACCGACTACGCCGACCGCTATCTGGTTGAGCGGTTCTCGACTGTGCCGGGCGTGGCGGCGGTGCAGATTTTCGGCGAGCAACGCTACGCCATGCGGATATGGCTCGACCCGGCGGCGATGGCGGCGCGTGGCTTGACGGTCACCGATGTCGAAAGCGCCCTGACGGCCCAGAATGTCGAGCTGCCGGCCGGCTCGCTGGAATCGACCAGCCGCGACTATACGGTTCGCGTCGCCCGCAATTTTTCGACGCCAGAGCAGTTCGCCGCCCTGCCGGTGTCGGGTTCGGCGGCGGACGGGGCCTATGTCACGCGCCTGGGCGACGTCGCCAGGATCGAGGAAGCGCCGTCCGAGCACCGTCGCCTATTCCGGGGCAATGGGCTGGATCAGATTGGCTTGGCAGTGACCCGGCAATCCCAGGCCAACGATCTGGAAATATCCGAAGGTGTCGCCGCCGTGGTCGAACAGGTGCGCGGCAGTCTGCCGGAGGGGTCCGAGCTGGTCGTCGGTTCGGACAATTCGGTCTTCACCAGCCACGCGATCGAAGAAGTCTGGATCACCATCGGCATCGCTCTGGTTCTGGTGGCGCTGGTCAACTTTATCTTCCTGGGGACGCTGAGGGCGGCGTTCATTCCGTCGATAGTGGCTCCGATCTGCCTGCTCTCGACCTTTATCGTGCTTGCGGCGTTTGGTTTTTCGCTGAACCTGATGACCCTTTTGGCCTTGGTCCTGGCTATCGGCCTGGTCGTCGATGACGCCATCGTGGTGACTGAGAACATTCAGCGCCGGATCGACCAGGGCGAGCCGCCGTTGGTGGCGGCGTTGCGCGGCGCGCGCCAGGTCTTCTTTGCGGTTGTGGCGACGACCATCGTGCTGATCGCGGTGTTCGCGCCCCTGATGTTCCTGCCCGGCTATACGGGGCGACTGTTCGTCGAGTTGGCGGTGGCGATTGCGGCGGCAGTGGCCTTCTCGGCCTTCCTGGCGCTCAGCCTGTCACCCATGCTGGCGTCCAAAATTCTCAGGCCGGCCCGAACTGAAGGATGGGTTGCGCGCAAGGTGAACGCCGGGATGGATGCGCTGAGGCGGTCCTATCACGAAACCTTAGAGCTGATGCTGGGGCGGCCGGTCGCCGCGCTCGGCGCAGGGTTGGCGGTGCTCGTGGTGGCGGCCGGGGCCTGGGGCCTGTTTTCGGCCTTGCCCGAAGAATTGGTGCCCCCCGAGGATCGCGGTCGGGTCACGATCCGAGCCGAAGCGGCAGAAGGGACCGGCTTCGACTACACTCGCGACATCATGATGCAGGTCGAGCCGATGCTCGAAACCTATCGCCAGAACGGGGAGGCTGACAGCTTCCTGATCTCCTCCCCTGGCTTTGGTGGCGGCAGCTTCAACACCGGCAACGGCGTGCTGATCCTGTCTGACTGGGGCGCCCGCGACCGGTCCGCTGACGAGATCAGCCAGGAACTGAACCGTCAGGTCAGCCAGATCACAGGCGCTCGGGTCAACGCCTCGACGCCCGGCGCCTTGCAACGGCGCGGCGGGGGCGGCTCGACCAATGTGGAACTGATCGTGACCGGCTCGGACTATGAGTCGATGTACAGTTGGCTACAGCCGGTGCTGGCGGCGGCGCGAGACAATCCGGGTCTGAACCGGCCGCGTCTGGACTACGAGCCGAACTCGCCGCGCCTGCTGGTCGATGTCGATCCAGAGCGGGCGGCGGCGCTGGGCGTGTCGGCTCAGGGCGTCGGTCGCACGCTGGAGACGATGTACGGCGGGCGGCGGGCCACCACCTACATCCGCGGCGGCCAGGAGTATGACGTCATCCTTCAGACTGAACGCGAGAACCGCCAGGCGGTTGATGACCTCAATCAACTCTATGTCCGGGGCGGCGAGGGCGCGCTTGCGCCGCTGTCGTCGGTGATCGACACCCGGACCTCGGGTGACACGCCGGACCGGCGCCGTTTGGACCGTCTTCGTTCGATCACCCTGACGGCGGACCTGAACGAAGGTTACACCGTCGCTGACGCCATCGATTTTCTCGAACAGACGGCGGCCGAACAGCCGCCGGGGCCGATCATCCGTTGGGGCGGCGCTGCGCGGGACCTTCAAGAAGCCGGCGGCGCGGTCGCAGTGGCCTTCGGTCTGGCGCTCTTGCTGGTGTTTCTGGTGCTGGCGGCCCAGTTCGAGAGCTGGATCTCGCCAGCGGTGATCATGCTGACCGTGCCGCTGGCGGCGGCGGGCGGGCTGTTCGGTCTGTTCATGGCCGGGTCCAGCCTGAACATCTATTCGCAGATCGGCCTCATCATCCTGATCGGGGTGGCGGCCAAGAACGGCATCCTGATCGTGGAGTTCGCCAACCAGTTGCGGGACCAGGGCCGCTCGATCCGCGAAGCGGTGATCGAAGCTTCGTCGCTCAGGCTGCGTCCGATCATCATGACCTCGATCGCCACGGCGTTTGGGGCGCTGCCCCTGGTGCTGTGGCAGGGCGCCGGCGCCGGCAGCCGCCAGACCATTGGGGTGGTGATCTTTGCCGGAGCGATCTTCGCGACCCTGCTCACGTTGTTCATTCTGCCAGTGTTCTACAATCTCCTGGCGCGCTACACCCGCAGCCCCGAACACGTCGCTCAGGAGATCGAAGCGTTCGAGGACGTAGAGCGCAAGAGCGCCCAGCCGGCGGAGTAGGGATGGACAAGCTTCTGGACGGCTATCGCCGGTTTCGCACCGGCGGCTGGACCGCGCATCGTGAGCGGCTTCAGACCCTGGCCGACGAGGGCCAGAGGCCGCATGCCCTGATCGTCGCCTGTTCGGACAGCCGGGCCGATCCGGCCATGGTCTTCGACACCGCGCCGGGCCAGCTGTTCGTGATCAGGAACGTGGCCAATCTGGTGCCGCCCTATGACCCGGACGGGGATTTTCACGGCACCTCGGCGGCGCTGGAGTTCGGGGTGCGGGTGCTGGAGGTGCCCCACCTGATCGTCATGGGTCACCAGAAGTGCGGCGGCGTGCATTCGCTGGTTCACGGCTTTCCCGAGCGGGCCCAGGATTTTGTCGAGCCGTGGATGCGCATGGCCCAGCCGGCGGTCGACGCCGCCCGCGCGGCGGGTACGCCCGAGGATCTGATCGATGACGTGTGCGAGCACGAGACGGTCAAGCTGAGCCTGAACAATCTTCGCACCTTTCCGTGGATTGCGGCCCGCGAGGCGGACGGCCGGCTCCAGCTTCACGGCTTCCGCTTCGGTATCGCCGACGGGCTGCTTGAACAACTCCAGCTCGACGGGACGTTCGCGCCCATCTAGCCTCTAGCTGTCCTGCGCCGCTTCGGCCGCTGTACTGGCGGCCAGGCGCATATCGAGGTAGCGGGCCACGCGCTGCTCAACGTCGGTCATGTTGTTTTCCCAGAAATGGGAGGCGCCTTCGATCAGGTCATAGTCGATGACGATGCCCTTCTGGGCGCGCAGCTTGGCGACCACGCGCTCGACCTCGGCCGGGGGCACGATGGTGTCGGCTGCGCCGTGCAGGAACAGGCCGGACGCCGGGCAGGGTGCCAGGAACGAGAAGTCGTACATATTGGCCGGGGCCGAGACCGAGATGAAACCGTCGGTCTCGGGCCGGCGCATCAAGAGCTGCATTCCGATGAAGGCGCCGAACTGATAGCCGCCCACCCAGGTCTGGGAACTCTGTGGGTTCTGGGCCTGGAGCCAGTCCAGAGCGGTCGCCGCATCGGCCAGCTCACCGATGCCGGAATCGTATTCGCCCTGGGACCGGCCGACGCCGCGGAAGTTGAAGCGCAACGTCGCAAAGCCGCGCGTCATGAACAGATGGTACATCTGCACCGCCACCGGATTGTTCATATGCCCGCCGGCCTTGGGGTGCGGGTGCAGGATCAGGGCGATCGGGGCGGTCGGCGTCTTGCCGGGAGAATAGCGGGCCTCAATGCGACCGGCGGCGCCGGGCAGGATCAATTCAGGCATGGACGAACCCCAGGCAAATCGTATGTGAAACGGTCGGGGAATAGTTGACCATTCCACTTGGTTTCTCTATGTCCCGCGGGCAGCGCCCCAGCGAGGCGGCGGGTCTTAGCACAGCTCGCGTCAAAGGCGCGCGTTTTGTTGAAGGAAATGGCATGAGGCTGTCCACCAAGGGGCGCTATGCGGTGATGGCGATGGCTGATCTGGCTCGCCACAGCACCGACGGCGACGGCGAGCGCGCCGTCTCGTTGGCCGAGATCGCGACCCGGCAGGAAATCTCCCTGTCCTACCTTGAACAGCTGTTCTCGCGGCTGCGGAAAAGCGGACTGGTCAACAGCGTGCGGGGACCGGGCGGCGGCTATCTGCTGGCGTCACAGGCCGACCAGACCTGGGTGGCCGATATCGTTCTGGCGGTCGACGAACCGATCCGGGCGACCCGCTGCTCCGGCCAAGGCAGTCCACGCGGCTGCATGATCGGCGGCGAGCGGTGCATCACCCACGAGCTGTGGGAGGGGTTGGGCCGCGAAATTCATAACTATCTATCCAGCGTCTCTCTGGCCGATGTCATCACGCCGCGCGCTTGCGCCACCCAGCGGATGGGTGAGGCGCTGAGGGCGGCTGCGCAAGGAGCGGCGGCGTGAGTGCAATGACCGTAGTGTCCCCTTCTCCCCGAGGGGAGAAGGAGGTGATCCGATGATTCCGACCTATCTCGACTACAACGCGTCCGGCCTGGTGCGGCCTGAGGCCGTCAAAGCCGCGACCGAAGCTCTAACTGACAACGGCAATCCGTCGGCGGTTCATGCCGCCGGACGCCGCCAGCGCGCGCGCATCGAATCGGCGCGGGCCGAGGTCGCGGCCCTGGTCGGGGTCGATCCGCAGAGCGTCATCTTCTCGTCCGGCGGGACGGAGTCCAACGCCCAGGCGATGAATAGTGCGATCCTGTCAGGGTTCGGACGGCTAGTTGTCTGCGCCACCGAACACCCTTGCGTGGCCGAGGCGGTGGCGATGAGCGGGCGTGAGGTCTCGGTCATCCCGGTGGACGACAAGGGTGTCGTTTCGCTGGAGGCCCTTGCGGCGGCCCTGGCGGCGGGCGGCAAGGCCTGGGTAGCAATCCACCACGCCAACAACGAATCCGGCGTGATCCAGCCGATCACCGAAATCGCGGAACTTGTGCACGCCCATGAGGGCTGGCTGCACGTTGATGCGGTGCAGTCGGCGGGCAAGATTCCGGTGCAACTGACGGAGCTGGGTTGCGACACCGTGACCCTGTCGGCGCATAAACTGGGCGGACCGCAGGGCGTCGGCGCCCTGATCGCGGGGCCGCGCGCGACGGTGCACAAGACCCTGTTCGGGTCAGGGCAGGAACGGGGGCTGCGCGCGGGCACCGAGAATGGACCGGGCCTAGCTGGGTTCGGTGCGGCGGCCAAGGCCGCTCGCGCCGAGTTGGAGGCCGGGATGGATCATTCCGCCTGGCGCGACGCTGCGGCTGAGCGGCTCAAGGCGCACGGCTGCGTGGTCGCTGGCGATGGCGTTGAGCGCCTGCCTAACACGCTGTTTGTGGCCACGCCCGGCTGGTCCTCAATGGCTCAGCTTATGGCGCTTGATCTTGCCGGGGTGATGGTCTCTGGCGGCAGCGCTTGCTCCTCCGGCAAGGCCAAGCCGTCCACGGCGATGGTGGCCATGGGGCTGGACGATCTGGCCACCTCGACCATCCGCGTCTCGGGCGGCTGGGGCACGACCGAGGCGGACTGGGCCCGCTTCGCCGACGTCTGGGAAGCGGCCTTCCTCAAGCACCGCGCTCGTCACTCGGAGCCGGAGCTCGCCTGATGGCCGCCGTCAAGGAAACCATCGAGGCCGTCCAGGGCCTGGAAGCCTACAAGCACGGCTTCGTCACCGACGTCGAACAGGAGTTCGCGCCGGTGGGCCTGTCTGCGGACACGGTGCGCTTCATCTCGGCCAAGAAGGGCGAGCCGGAATGGCTGCTCGAATGGCGGCTCCAGGCGCTGGAGCGCTGGCAGGCCATGGAAGAGCCGACCTGGGCCAAGGTCGACTATGTGCCCGCCGACTATCAGGCGCTGCACTACTATGCCGCCCCCAAGACCAAGGAGGGGCCCAAGTCCCTCGACGAGGTCGATCCCGAGATTCTGGAAACCTACGCCAAGCTGGGAATTCCCCTGCGCGAGCAGGAGGTTTTGGCGGGGGTCCAGGGCGCGCCAAAATACGCCGTCGATGCCGTGTTCGACAGCGTGTCGGTCGTCACCACCTTCCGCGAGGAACTGGCCAAGGCGGGCGTGCTGTTCATGGCTTTCTCGGAGGCGGCGCGCGAACACCCGGAGTTGGTGCGCCAATACCTCGGCTCGGTCGTGCCGGTGTCGGACAACTATTTTGCAGCGCTGAATTCGGCGGTCTTTTCGGACGGCTCGTTCGTCTACATCCCGCCGGGCGTGCGTTGTCCGATGGAGCTATCGACCTATTTCCGCATCAATGCCGAAAATACCGGCCAGTTCGAACGCACCCTGATCATCGCCGACAAGGGATCCTACGTCTCGTACCTGGAGGGCTGTACGGCCCCGATGCGCGACGAAAACCAGCTGCACGCCGCCGTGGTCGAGCTGGTCGCGCTGGACGACGCCGAGATCAAATATTCGACGGTCCAGAACTGGTACCCGGGCGATCCCGTCACCGGCAAAGGCGGCATCTACAACTTCGTCACCAAGCGCGCCGACTGCCGCGGCGACCGGTCGAAGGTATCGTGGACGCAAGTTGAGACCGGCTCGGCGGTGACGTGGAAATATCCGTCGTGCCTGCTCAAGGGCGAGGGCTCGTCGGGCGAGTTCTATTCGATCGCCATCACCAACGGCCGCCAGCAGGCGGACACCGGCACCAAGATGGTGCATCTGGGTCGGAACACCCGCTCACGGATTATCTCCAAGGGCGTGTCGGCGGGGCGGTCGTCCAACACTTATCGCGGCCTGGTTTCGGCCCATCCGAAGGCGACGGGCGCGCGCAACTTCACCCAGTGCGACAGCCTGCTCATCGGCAAGGACTGCGCGGCCCACACCGTGCCCTATATCGAGGCCAGGAACGGCCAGGCCCAGTTCGAACACGAGGCGACGACGACGCGCCTGTCCGAAGACCAGCTGTTCTACGCCATGCAGCGCGGGCTCTCGCAGGAGGAGGCCGTCCAACTTCTGGTCAACGGCTTCGTACGCGAGGTGCTGCAGGAGCTGCCGATGGAGTTCGCCGTGGAGGCGCAGAAGCTGGTGGCGATCTCGCTGGAGGGCTCGGTTGGCTAGTTTTCACCGTCACCCTCGGGCTTGTCCCGAGGGCCCATCGCTGGGCCAGGCGCGAACCGCTATCGTCAGGTCGCCAAGGTCGTGCAAGCCTCATTTCGCCCGAACGACGGATCAATGGACCCTCGGGACAAGCCCGAGGGTGACGGTTGGGGAGGTGACGGAGAATGAGAGAACGCATCTTCATCGCCGTCTACATCCTCTCGAACGGGCCCTACGGCACGCTCTATATCGGCGTTACCAGCAACCTCTATCAGCGGATCCAGCAGCACCGCGACGCCCTCTTCAAGGGCTTCGCCTGGAAACACGGCCTGACGCGCCTGGTCTGGTTCGAGCCGTTCGAGGAGATGCATCCAGCGATCCAGCGCGAAAAATCGCTCAAACGCTATCTGCGGGCCTGGAAGATCAATCTGATCGAGCGCGACAATCCGCACTGGCTCGACCTGTCGAAGGATTGGGATCAGCCACTCGAGTGGAAACACGATCCGAGCTAGCTCTCTCCACCGTCACCCTCGGGCTTGTCCCGAGGGCCCATCGGTGGGCCAAGACGCGAACCTGCTTCGTTGAGCCGCGAGGCGTGTGCGAACCCTATTCCGACCGTGCGGCGGAACAATGGGCCCTCGGGACAAGCCCGAGGGTGACGGGTTTGGGGGGCGAATGCTTTGAGAGGAGCGAAGCGTGAGTAAAAGGTCAGTTCTATCGGCAATGGACCAGATGGCTGATGCTGGTGACCGGTTCGCGGCAACTTGTGCCGATGTTTTCAAAAGTGGGCGTGGCGACCTCGCATTGCTCCCACACGCATTGAACCACTGGGTTCGTGCATTGGTCCATGCTGGTGTCCCAGCCGACCGGATCAAACTCGCATTAGACGATGCCTCGCGACACTCGGACCTCAAATAAGAATGCTCTCCATCTCCAACCTCTCCGTCACCGTGGCTGACAAGCCAATCCTCAAGGGCCTCACGCTCGACGTGCCCGCAGGCGAGGTGCACGCCATCATGGGGCCGAACGGGGCCGGCAAGTCGACACTGGGCTATGCGCTGGCGGGACGGCCGGGCTATGAGGTCACGGGCGGCGAGGCGTCGTGGCGGGGCGAGGACCTGCTGGGGCTGGAGCCCGCCGAGCGGGCGGCCGAGGGCCTGTATCTGTCGTTCCAGTATCCGGTCGAAATTCCCGGCGTACCGGCCCTGACCTTTGTGCGGGCGGCGATCAACGCCCAGAGGAAGGCGCGCGGCGAAGCCGAGATGACGGCGACGGAGTTCCTCAAGGCGGCCAGGGCCGCGGCGAGCGCGCTGAAGATGGACTTCGACATGCTCAAGCGGCCGCTGAACGTCGGCTTCTCGGGCGGTGAGAAGAAGCGGATGGAGGTGCTCCAGATGGCGCTTCTCCAGCCGTCGATGCTGATCCTCGACGAGACGGATTCCGGCCTGGATATCGACGCGCTCAAGGTCGTGGCCGACGGGGTCAACGCCCTGCGCTCGCCGGACCGTTCGATGCTGGTGATTACCCACTATCAGCGCCTGCTGGACTACATCAAACCGGACCGGGTCCACGTCCTGGCCGGCGGCCGCATCGTCGCTTCGGGCGGACCGGAGCTGGCGCTGGAGCTGGAGGCCGAGGGGTACGACAAATTCCTCCCGGAGGCGGCGTGACTGCGCTCGACCTCAAGGATGCCGAGAGTTTCCCGTCGCGCCGCGACGAAGACTGGAAATACACGGATGTGCGCCGGCATCTGCGCGCCGCGCCGGAGCCGTCGCCGGCCGTCGGCGTGCACGGCGCCGGACCCTTTTTCGAGCTGGGCGGAGAGGGGCTGACCTTCGTGAACGGCGCTCCCTTGGGGGTCGATCACTTCACGGCCTTTGGCGATCAGGTGGTGCGGCTGAGGTTCGTCTCGGACGCGACCGGAACGGGCCATGGCGCCACCGCCACGGTCGGGGTTCGTCCGGGCGGGCATCTGACCCTCCTGGAAAGCCATGAAGGCCATGGCTCTGGTTACGTCGCGCACAATCGGTTGATCATTCAGGTCCCGAGCCAGGCGCGGGTCGAACGGATCGTGCTGGTCGATGAGCCGGAGGACGTCATCTCGGTCACCCAGGCCGAGGTCACGCTGGGGGAGGGCGGCGCCTTCTCGCAGACGGTGCTGACCACCGGCGCCAAGCTCCAGCGGATCGAGACGCGCCTGAAGCATCCTGGACACGGCGCCGTTGTGCGGATCGACGGGGCCTATTCGCTGTCGGACAAACGCCATGCTGATTTGACCACAGAGGTCGATCATGTGGGCGCAGACGGTCTGACCGACCAACTGACCAAGGGTGTGGTGCGGGGTGAGGCGCGCGGCGTCTTTCAGGGCCGGATCATCGTGCGCGAAGGCGCCGACGGCACCGACGCCCGCATGGGCCACCATGCCCTGATCACCTCAGAGCGCGGCGAGGTCGACGCCAAGCCCGAGCTGGAAATCTACGCCGATGACGTCTCGTGCGCCCACGGTAATACGGTCGGGGCGCTGGATGAAAGCGCGCTCTTCTACATGGAGCAGCGCGGCCTGCCGACCGACGAGGCGCGGGCGCTGCTGACCGAGGCCTTTTTGATGCAGGTCGTGGACCGCATTGGCCATGAAGGCGCGCGCGAAAGGGCGAGGGCATGGCTGACGGAACGCTTGTGATGGCCTTCGACCCCCTGATCGCCCGCGCCCAGGTTCCGATCCTGTCGCGGCAGGTGAACGGCAAGCCGCTGGTCTATCTGGACAACGCCGCCTCCAGCCAGAAGCCCCGTGCGGTGATCGACGCCATGACGGCGGCGATGGAAGGCTCCTACGCCAATGTCCACCGCGGGCTGCACACGCTGGCCAATGAGACCACCGACGCCTATGAGGGCGCCCGCAAAACGGCGGCGCGGTTCCTGAGCGCGGGCGAGGGCGAGATCGTCTTCACCAAGGGCGGGACCGAAGCGATCAATCTTTTGGCCTCATCCATCGGCCAGTCGATCCAGCCGGGCGACGAGATCGTCGTCACCCAGATGGAGCACCACTCCAACATCGTGCCGTGGCATCTGCTGCGCGAACGCAAGGGCGCGGTGCTGCGGTTCGCGCGGGTCCGCGATGACGGCTCGCTGGACATGGAGCATCTGGCCGGACTGGTTGGAGCCAAGACGCGGGTGGTCTCGGTCACCCAGATGTCGAATGTGCTGGGCACGATCAATCCGGTCGCGGAGATCACCCGGATGGCCCATGCGGTCGGGGCGCTGATGGTGGTCGATGGCTGTCAGGGGGCGGTGCATCTGCCGGTCGATGTGAAGGCGCTCGGCTGCGACTTCTACGTCTGCACGGGGCACAAGCTGTACGGTCCGACCGGCATCGGCATCCTCTATGGCAAGGCTGACAAACTGGCCGCGCTGCCGCCCTACCAGGGCGGCGGCGAGATGATCGAAAGCGTGTCTGAAGACGCCGTCCGTTACGCCGAGCCGCCGCGCCGGTTCGAGGCGGGTACGCCGCCGATCCTGGAAGCCATCGGCCTGGGTGCGGCGCTGAACTGGTTCTCCGGTTTTGACCGGGCGGCGGTCGAGGCCCACGAACAGGCGCTGTACGACCGGGCGTTTCAGGCGCTGGCTAGGCTGGACTGGTTCAAGCCGCTCGGCATGGCGCCGGACAAGGGTGCGATCCTGGCCTTTACGGTCGCGGGCGTGCACGCCCATGACATCGCCCAGATCCTGGACCGCTATGGCGTGGCGGTCAGGGCGGGCCAGCACTGCGCCGAGCCGCTGATGGCCCGGTTCGGACTGACCTCAAGCATTCGAGCCAGCTTCGCCCTATATAATACGGTCGGTGACGTGGACGCCTTTGTCGAAGCGCTCATCAAGGCGCGGACCTTCTTTCAGTGACGACCCCGGAAACGGCTATGGACGACGGCAAGATCAGTGACAGCGCGGCCTTCAATGAGGCCTGGAATGCGGGCAAGGCCGAGGCCCTGACCGAGCTTGAGATCGCCAATCTGACCGACGCCATCGTCGAGGCGCTCAAGACCGTGTTCGACCCGGAGATCCCGGTCGACATCTATGAGCTGGGCCTGATCTACAAGGTCGACATCAATGACGAGCGCGACGTCCTGATCGAGATGACCCTGACCGCGCCGGGCTGTCCGGTGGCCGGCGAAATGCCGGGCTGGGTGGAGGGTGCGGTGGCCAAGGTCGAGGGCGTCAACTCGGCGACGGCCAAGCTGGTGTTCGATCCGCCGTGGGATCCTTCCAGGATGAGCGATGAGGCCAAGCTCTCGCTCAATATGTTCTGATGGACGTCCAGCCCATCCCCCGGCGCCCGCGCCCCCAAGTCGTCAGCCTGACCGAGGCGGCGGCCGAGCGCGTGCGTGAGATCATGGCCCGCGCAGAACGACCGGCGGCGGCCCTGCGCGTCGGCGTCAAGAACGGCGGCTGCGCCGGCCAGGAATATGTCGTCTCCTATGCCGAGACCATAGACGCGCTGGATGAGGTGGTCGAGGACAAGGGCGCCAAGGTGGTCATCGAGCCCAAGGCGGTGCTGTTTCTGCTGGGGTCCCAGATCGACTACGAGACGACGCGGCTGGCGTCGAAGTTCGTGTTCCGTAATCCGAACGAGACCGATGCCTGCGGCTGCGGCGAGAGCGTCACCATCGTTCCGGCGCCGGCCGACTGATGGCTTATGATCCGGCCTTCGGGGACTGGGCGCGCGATCACCTCAGCGACCTGGGGCCGATCGAGATCAAGCGGATGTTCGGCGCCGCCGGGGTCAAGTTCGGCGGCGCCATGTTCGCCATTCTGGACGACGGCGAGATCTGGCTGAAGGCCGATGCCGAGCTGGCCGAGGCGATGACGGCCGAAGGATCGCGCCAGTTCGCCTATCCGACCAAGGACGGCCAGACGATGGTGATGAGCTATTGGTCGCTGCCCGACAGCGCAGTCGATGACGCCGGCGAAGCCGTCGTCTGGGCGCGGCGCTCCATCGAAGTGGCGCTCAGGCCGAAACCGAAGCCGAAACGGCGCTGACGGGCGGCGCCAGGTCGGCGAGCTTGGTCCGCAACTGGCGCTGCAACAGCCACAGCACGATTGCGGCGTGCACCATGACCGACGCTGCGGACAGGACCCAGACGTATTCAAGGCGCGCCCACGGCTGCATCGACATCCAGATGGCGGGCACGGCGAAGGTGATCAGCCGGCTGCCGCTGCCGATCAGGGCCGGGCGTGTATCGCCAAGCGCCTGAAAGGCCCCGGAGGCTGTGAAGATCAGGGCTGATGGCAGGAAGTTCAGCGAGATGATCCGCAGGAAGGTCGCAGCGACATCCACCACCGCCGGGTCCGTCGAGAAGGGAGCGACCAGGGCGTGGGGCGAGATCTGGCAGAAGGCGAGCAGAGACAGCATCAGCCCTGAGCTGAACAGGGCGGCGCGCTTCACGGTTTCACGCACGCGTTCGGCCTGGCCAGCGCCGAAATTCTGGCCGGCGACCGGCGCGACGGCAAAGGCGATGGCCATGGCGGGCAGGAAGATTGCCTGCATGACCCTTGATCCCACGCCGTAGCCGGCCTGGGCCTCCGGCCCGAAGTGGCCGATGACGGCATAGACGACCAGACCGGTCAGAAACATCAGGGCGAACTCCCCGGCCGACGGCAGGCCGATGCCGATGATCCGTCCCGAGACGGCCAGGTCGAGGCGCGCCAGTCGTAGCGGGGCGTGAATGAGGGTCTGAACGCGCTCAAACATCAGGGTGAATCCGATCAGGCCGATCAGCGCGGCCAGGGTCGTGGCCAGGCCGGCCCCGAAGACGCCCAGCGGAACGCCCGTTCCCCAGCCGGCGATCAGGATCGGAGCCAGGATGATGTTTACAATGACGGTGGCGGACTGGATCAGCATGGGCTGGCGCACCACACCAGCGGCGCGCAGGGCCGAGGCCATGGCGCCCGTCGGGAACATCATCGCCAGGGCCGGGATGAAGCCGTACAAATAGTGCGTCGCGGCCTGGTGAGTTGCCTCATCGGCGGCGAGCAAGCCCATCGCCGGACCGGCCGCCAGATAACCGCCGACCAGGACGATGAGCGACAGGCCCAGCGAGATCAAAAGGCTTTGACGATAGACGACGTCTGTTTCCTGGGGCTGCTTGGCCCCGATGGCCCGCGCAATGAGGGACAGAGACCCGACCCCGACCATCTGACCCAAGGCCATGGCCAGAAAGAAGGCGATCCCGGCCAGGCCGACCCCGGCGATGGCCGCGGCCCCCAGATGGCCCACAAAATACAGGTCCACCAGATAATAGAGGGTCTGAAAGATCAGTCCGACACCGATAAAGGCGGCCATGCCGAGCAAGTGCCGGGTGATGGAGCCCTGCGTCAGATCCTGTTGCATGGTCCCCCCGATTCAGGAGTCAGATGTGGGCCCGAAACAGAGTTTTGACAACAGGATCAGTCCGCTGTTGGGCGCTGCCTTTGGACCTCGTCCGGCGCGAGCACATGAACGGCGGGCGTGACGGGTTGGCCCGTCGCCTCTGCGACCAGCTCCGCGGTGCGGGTCTCGATGGCGGCTTCCAGGCGGGCCATGAATTCGGCCTTGCCAAGCCCCGTCGGGATCGGGTCGAGGAATTCGATCGTCGCCGTGCCGGGGGTCTTGCGGAATTCCTCCTGGGGCCAGAACAGGCCCAGGTTGGTGGCCAGCGGCACGACCGGCATGTCGAAGTCGCGGTACATATGCCAGACGCCGGTGCGGTAGCGGAACTTCTCGCCGACCTTGGCCAGATTGCCCTCAGGATAGATCAGGATCTTGCGACCGTCGCGATGGGCCATGGCGGCGGACTGGGCCAGGGCCTTGCGCGCTTCGTGTCCGCCGCAGTTGTTGACGACGATGGCGCCGAGCTTCTGCAGGACGGTCCCCAGCAGGGGGAACTTTTCCAGATGGTCGCCGGTGACGAAGGCGAGATCGTCGAATTGATCATAGACGGAAAAGCCGTCGCCCCAGCTCTGATGTTTGGCGGCGATGATAAAGGCGCCATCGGGCAGCCGGTGCTTGCCGCGCGCCTCGACGCGAATCCCGGCCAACCCGCCCATGGCCTGGACCATGCGTTTTACATATCGGCGGATGATCCACTGTACGGCCCGACGCCCTGGCGCCAGCGCCGCGAAGGCGGCCGCCAAGGTGTAGAGAATGGACAGCGTCCAGTAGGCCGCGTTGAAGGTGAGACTTCTCATCGTCGCACTCTAGTCGGATCGGTTTGAGCCGGGATAGAGGTCAGGCCGCCTTGGTCTCGCTCTCGGCGAGGGTCAAGCAGTTGCGACCGCCGCGCTTGGACGCGTAGAGCGCCGCGTCCGCTCGCTCGAGCAGGCCCATAGGGGTTTCGCCCGTGCGCCATTCGGCTAGGCCGATCGAAATAGTGACGGCGCCGAGATCTTCGTTGGTTGATCGCCGCTTGAGCGAGCGCGAGGCGATCTCGCGACGCGTATGTTCAAGCGCGGCCTGAACCGCCGAAGCGGATTCGGCCGGAAAGATCAGTGCGAATTCCTCGCCGCCGTAACGGGCGGCGACGCGTGGCGGGACGGCCAGGCGCGACAGCACGCCGGCGACATAACGGATGACCTGATCGCCGGTCTGATGGCCCCAGGTATCGTTGAACCGCTTGAAATGATCGATGTCGAGCACGGCCAGGGCCAAAGGCCGATGGTGCTCGGCGGCGAAGGCGCACTGGCGTTCCAGTTCGTCGTCGAACGCCTTGCGGTTGGCCAGCTTGGTCAGGGCGTCGGTCATGGCCTCGCGGCGGACCTGCTCCAGGTGCTCGCGCAGCTTGCCGACCTCTCGGGTAGATTCCGAAAGCCGTTGTTCCAGCGCGCTGTTTTCGGCCGAGACCTTTTGAGTGGCGTGGGCCAAGGTCTGGATCGTCTGGCGGATGTCGCCTTGGCCCGAAGCCAGGCCCTCTCCGGCCTCAGCCAGGGTTTCGCCGTAGGCGGCCTGCGTCTTCTGTGCATCGGCGATCGCGCCGGCCACGCTGGACAGTTCTTTTGACAGCTGGGCGCCGGCGTCGCGGATCTCGTCGGACAGGCGCGCGCGGGGCAAATATTCGGCGGCCAGTCGCTCGGACTCATCCTCGGTCAATGGGCCGTTTGAGAGAATGCGGCGCAGCTCGATAGCCAGACCACTCTCGGGGCTGTTCAAGGAATGAAGCCAGATTTCGAAGTTAAGTGGCGTCGGCCACACGCCCGCAGCCTCCATTTCCTGGAGGGCGGATTTGGCTAGCTCATAGGCCGCAGGGCCTCGGAGCGTCGTGTCGACGTCTGCAGTCATTCGGCGTCCCTTGGAGTCGGGCGATCCCGACCGTGACGCCGAACGCTAATCCGCCAAGGGTAACGGTGTGATTAAGCCGGTTCTTTTTTCAGGGCTGGCCGTAGCAGAAAGGCAGGGGTTGCGTCGCCGAAACCCGTCGTGCGGGCCTCTTCAAGAGGGGACGTCTTGGCGCTGTCACGGCCACGCCCGCGAGTACGGGACCGGGCGGCGGGCTTGGCGTCGTCGGTCCTGGTCTCGGGCTGCGCTGGCTCAACCGTAGCCATATCGGCGGCTGACGTTTCGGTGCGGTGGGGTTTGCGGCCCCGGCCGCCCTGCGAGCGGCGCGCCTTAGGCGTGGCTCCGGCGGCCTCATCCGCGACGGCGACCAGCGGCGGCTGATCCTCGGCGCCCTCCGCGTTGGCGACGGCCTGGATTGGCTGCATTGATGCGGTCTGGCCATGGTCGGCGATCGGGCGCGGACGGCGATCCCGGTCGCTGCGGCGGCTACGGTCACGCTCGGATTTCTGGCGCGGCGTCGACTTCAGCTCCGAGACGTCGAGCTGGAGGTCAAGGGTCTCGGGCGTCTTCTTGATGAGCTTGAGCACCTTGTCGTAAGACCGATCATCCGACGGCGTGACGATCATATAGGCTTCGCCGGTGCGGCCGGCGCGGCCGGTGCGCCCGATGCGGTGCACGTAGTCGTCGGCGGTGTGCGGCACGTCGTAGTTGAAGACGTGGCTGACGTCGGGAATGTCGAGACCACGCGCGGCGACATCAGAGGCGACGAGGATCTTCAACTCGCCGGAACGGAACTCCGACAGCGTCTTCATACGCAACGACTGATCCAGGTCGCCGTGGATCGGCGCTGCATCAAAACCGTGCACCTTCAGTGATTTGGCGACGATATCGACTTCGGATTTGCGGTTGCAGAAGACGATGCCGTTTTTGATGTCGGACCGCTCGATCAGCATCCGCAGGGCGGTGCGCTTGGCCTTGGGGTCGGCAGAGCCAATCGGCACGGCGTACTGGGTGATGGTGTCGGCCGTCGTCGCCGGGCGGGCGACCTCGATGCGCGTTGGATCCTTGAGGAACTGCGTCGTCAGCCGGGTGATCTCGGGAGGCATGGTCGCCGAAAAGAACAGCGTCTGGCGTCGTGGCGGCGTCAGTTTGAAGATGCGCTCGATGTCCGGAATGAAGCCCATGTCGAGCATCCGGTCTGCTTCATCGACGACCATGATCTGGACGCCGGTGAGCAGCATCTTGCCGCGGTCGAACAGATCGAGCAGCCGGCCCGGCGTGGCGATCAGCACGTCGACGCCCTTGTCGAGAGCGGCCACCTGGTCGCCCATCGAAACGCCGCCGATCAGCAGGGCCCAGCTGAGCTTGGTGCCCTGAGCATATTTCTGGAAGCTCTCGGCGACCTGATCGGCCAGTTCGCGCGTCGGCGCCAACACCAGGGCGCGCGGCATTCGGGCCTTGGCCCGGCCCAAGGCCAGGCGATCCACCATCGGCAGGGTGAAGGCGGCGGTCTTGCCAGTGCCGGTCTGGGCGATTCCCAGCACGTCACGCCCGGCAAGGGCCACCGGGATGGCCTGGGACTGGATCGGGGTGGCTTCGGTGTAGCCGGTCTCGGCGACGGCTTTCAGCGTCGTGGCTGAAAGGCCAAGCTTGGTGAATTCGGTCATGAAATCCTGACGGATAGGAAGGATGTGAGGCGGCGCCCTGCGAACCAGGGGGCCATCGCTCAAAAGGCTTCGCGGAACCGCCCAGTCAGGGCGAGCGGGCGGCGCGAATTCGCCTTCCTGCTCCGAGACGTTTGGCTAAATAGGGATTTTTGTTGGAAAGTCAACGTTCGAGGAAGAGCGAGTGGGACTCGACGGTCGCCCGTATCGTTTGTCTGGCGGCGCCAGACCCTACGTTTGCCCGTGACGGGGCGACCGTCAGCCGATGCGAGTGGTCTGGCGGCCCCAACGCCTTTTTAGGCGGGTAGCGCACGCCCGGGGTGAACCACGGGCCGTCTCGAGCGGCTGAGCCCTCCGGCGACTTCGGCAAGCTGGATCTCCGGTTTGCGCGGCGCCCCTTTTTTCCGGGCCTCGCGGCGCATGTCTGACGGCCAGTACGGGCGCCTCCCGCCGTCCTGCCAGGTATCGTCGGGGTGTCTCGCACCTTGACTTTGCGGGGCGATCAGGCCCTTTAGCCGCCTCCCGAATTCGGGCCGATCACGGCCCTGAAACCAGCCGAAAAGACCGCCATGCACGCCTATCGCTCTCATACCTGCGGCGACCTTCGCGCCACCGACGCCGGTTCCGCCGTGCGCCTGTCCGGCTGGGTTCACCGCAAGCGCGACCACGGCGGCCTGTTGTTCATCGACCTGCGTGACCACTACGGCCTGACCCAGCTGGTGCTGCATCCCGAAACGCCGGGCTTCGACGTGGTCGAGCGCCTGCGCGCCGAGAGCGTCATCAAGATCGACGGCGAAGTCGTGCTGCGCGAGGCGGCGACCGTCAACGCCAACCTGCCGACCGGCGAGATCGAGATCCGCATCCGCGCCGTCGAGGTTCTGTCCGAGGCCGCTGAGCTGCCGCTGCCGGTGTTCGGAGAGCCGGAATACCCCGAAGAGATCCGCCTCAAGCATCGCTATCTGGATTTGCGCCGCGAGACGCTTCACCGCAACATCGTGCTGCGCTCCAGGGTCATTTCCTCGATCCGCCGGCGCATGGTCGATCAGGGTTTCCTGGAATATCAGACCCCGATCCTGACGGCCTCGTCGCCGGAAGGCGCGCGCGACTTCCTGGTGCCCAGCCGTCTGCACCCGGCCAAATTCTATGCGCTGCCTCAGGCCCCGCAGCAGTTCAAACAGCTGCTGATGGTTTCGGGCTTTGACCGCTATTTCCAGATCGCGCCGTGCTTCCGCGACGAAGACCTGCGCGCCGACCGTTCGCTGGAATTCTACCAGCTTGATGTTGAGATGAGCTTCGTCACCCAGGAAGATGTCTTTGCCGCCATCGAGCCGGTGATGCACGGCGTCTTCGAAGAGTTCGCCGGCGGCAAGCCGGTCTCTCCGATCAAGGGGACGCACACCTTCACCAATGACGCCGGCGAGAGCCTTGAGCACGCCGGCTTCGAGCGCCTGACCTTCGCCCAGTCGATGGCCTGGTACGGCACCGACAAGCCTGACACCCGCAACCCCATCAAGATGCAGGACGTCTCCGAGTACTTCCGGGACGGGGGCTTCGGCCTGTTCAACAAGATCCTGGCCGCTGACGACAAGAACGCGGTCTGGGCCATTCCGGCCCCGACCGGCGGCAGCCGGGCCTTCTGTGATCGCATGAACTCCTGGGCCCAGGGCGAGGGCCAACCGGGCCTGGGCTACATCTTCTGGTCGGATGATCAGGGCGCCTGGGGCGGGCCGATCGCCAAGAATTTGGGTCAGGAGCCGACCCAGGCCCTGATGACGGCGCTGGGCCTGGGTCAGGGTGACGCGGCTTTCTTCGTCGCCGGCGACCCCAAGGTCTTCGTCAAGTTCGCCGGCCTGGCCCGCACCCGCATCGGGACCGAGCTGAAGCTGGTGGTCGAGGACCAGTTCAAATTCTGCTGGATCGTCGACTTCCCGATGTTCGAATGGTCCGAGGAAGAGAAGAAGGTCGACTTCAGCCACAATCCCTTCTCGATGCCGCAGGGCGGTCTGGAGGCGCTGGACACCCAGGATCCGCTGACCATCCGCGCCTATCAGTACGACATCGTCTGCAACGGCTATGAACTGTGTTCGGGCGCAATCCGGAACCACAAGGCCGAGATCATGCTCAAGGCGTTCCAGATCGCCGGCTATGGGCCGGACGTGGTCGAGAGCCAGTTCGGCGGAATGCTGAACGCCTTCCGCTACGGCGCGCCGCCGCACGGCGGCCTGGCTCCGGGCATCGACCGCATCGTCATGCTGCTGGCCGGTGAGACCGCCATCCGCGAGGTCATCGCCTTCCCGCTGAACCAGCAGGGTGAGGATCTGTTGATGAACGCCCCGACCACCGCCGATGAGCGCCAGCTCAAGGACGTGCACATTCGCACGGCCCCTCCGATCAAGATCTGAGGCCGGGGGCCGCGCCCTAGTTGGTGTCGGCGAAGATCAGGAAATGGCGCGGCACGCTGGGCGGGCGAGGCGGCAGCGGCGGCGCTGCGCCGGCGCCTCGGCACGAGCGGCCGGTCAACCCGGCGGGCAGCCGTGTGGAGCTGTCGGCGCAGGCCTCACTGATCTGACTCTGGGACAGACCGCGCGCGCCAGACAGGTCAGCGCCGCGAATGTCGGCTCCGGACAGGTCGGCCTGGTTGAAGTTTGCGCGACTGAACTGTCCGCCGGCCAGGCGTGCGCTGCCTAGCTCGGCGGCTTCGAAATCAGCGCCGGTGAAGTCGCCGCGGGTCAAGTCCGCGCCCTCCAGCTCGGCCCCGGAGAAATTGGTCTCGATCGCTCGCGCCCGGCTCAGCCGGGCCGCGAACAGCTCCGCGCCCGACAGATTGGCTCGCGACAGGTCGGCGTTAGAGAAATTCGCACCAAGGGCTTCGACACCGTCCAGCCGGGCCTGGACCAGAATCGCGCCGGAGAACCGACTGCCGACCAGTTCAGCTCCGCGCAGATCGGCGCGAGTCAAATCCGTCCCTGAGAAGTTTGAGCCAACAATGTTGGCTCCGCGTAGATCCGATCCGACCAGGGCCGCCCCGGTGAAGTCCGCCCCGACGAAATTGGCGCCGGTTAGGCGCCGCCCCGAAAGCTCGCAGCGGCCGCACGATCCGCCGATTGAGATCACTCGCGAGACGTCCCGGTCCTGGAACACGGTCTGGCCACCGGCCAGGGCCGACGAAGCGCCGAACACAGCCAGGGCTGCTGCCGCAGCAGCGGGCGCCAGACGAAGATGCGATTTCGACGGGGACGTCATGGCGTCCGTGTCCTCCATCCGTTGGCCCCCCGCCACTTAAATCGTCGTAAGGTCGATGGCGCTAGCAGGACGGAATTGAGAGCGAACCGGGCAGCTCGGTTGAGCTGTCGCCGCAGGCCGCGTTGAGTTGACGCTGATTCAGGCCCCGCGCACGGCGCATCTGGGCTCCCGAGAAGTTGGCGCCTGACAGGTTGGCGCCCGCGAAGTTGGCGCCCTCGAGAAAGGCCCCGACCCACGAAGAGTTGGTCAGGTTGGCATTGGCGAAGCTGGCCCCGCCAAAAACGCCGCCGTAGGCGTCCGCGTCCCTCAGGTCGGCCCCCGAGAAGTTGGCGCCGTTGAGGACCACGGCCGTCATCGACGACTGGCGCAGGCGAGCTCCGGAATAGTTGCGACCCCGCGCCTCCAGTCCTGTCAGATCGGCCTGGAACAGGTTGCAGCCCGGACACGAGGCGCCGCGCTGGGCGTTGGCGATCTGGCCGGCGTTCTGGGCTGCAGCCGGCAGGGCGATCGCGGCGAGAGCGAGAGCGAGGGCAAAACTACGCATGGGGCGGGCTCCGTGGACCGGCCTGGCCATGCAAGAATCGGGCCTAGCCGGTCGACAGGTCCGACGCGCTGGGCGCCACGCCGCAGGTGTCGCAGATGAAGCCGGCGCCCTTCTTCTGCAGCGCCGCGTCGCCGCAGGCGGGGCAGACATCCGCAACCGGCGGCGCCTGCGTCGGCGCCTGCGGCTCCGGCTCGCGCCGTCCGAACGGCACCACGACCAGATTGTCCGGCGCGCCGCCGCGCATCAAACCCTTGGAGATGTATCGAGTCGCCGGTGTCGGGGCTTCCCTGTCGCCCTCAACCAGGCCATCGGCGTCGGCTGCGCCTGGGCGCGCATTGGCCAGATCCGTACGCCCCTGGTAGCTGACCGCCAGCTCGCGGAAGACATAGTCGAGAATCGAGGTCGCCGACCGGATCGAGTCATTGCCGGTCACCGCGCCCGATGGCTCGAACCGTGTGAAGACGAAGGCGTCGACAAATTCCTCCAGCGGCACACCGTACTGCAGACCAATCGAAACCGAGATGGCGAAGTTGTTCATCACGCTGCGGAAGGCGGCGCCCTCCTTGTGCATATCGATGAAGATTTCGCCGATCTCGCCGTCCTCATACTCACCGGTGTGCAGATAGACCTTGTGGCCTCCGACGGCGGCCTTCTGGATGTAGCCCTTGCGCCGGTCCGGAAGTTTGCGTCGCTGCGGTCGGCGGTCGACCACGGTTTCGATTTTGGGCGCCGGGGCAGGGGCCTGCGTCGCCGGCTGGGCTTCCGCCTCCGGCAGCTTGAACAGCGTCAGGTCGCGCGGCGCTGGCGCGCGCTGGACCCGGACGGTCCGAACCCCGGCCAGGGCGGCGGAGGATTGGAGCCGGGTCAAATCACCACCGCTGGCGTCCCAGTCGCCCGTCAGGACCAAATCGCGCGGCGCGCCGCAGAAGGCCTCCGCAGCGGCGGTCATGGCCAGTTGGGCTTCCAGTTGCGGCGGACCGATCATCGCCGCGAGCTCAGGGGTCATGCCGATCCAGTCGCCAAGGTCGGGCGCGCCCAGCGCGCGCCGTTCCGCCGCTGCGATCCGATCCGGCGTCACGCCGAGATGGGTCAGCAGGCAGAAGTCCGAAGCCGCCGCCAGTTCTGCGTCGACGCCTAGCGCGTCCTCGATGAACCCGGCGCCCAAAACGGCGGGCTTGAAGACGTCGCCCAGGCGTTCGGCCTGGCTCAGCGCGATCTCGATCGATTTCAATTCGATGTCGGTAAAGCCGTAGGCGCGCAGGCTTTCCAGATCGAGACCGGGTGCGTCGGCCAGGGTCCGGCGCCCGAACAGATGCCGTTCGGCGGAGGCCACATCGGCGCCGGCTTGGGCAAGAGCGGCCGCGACATCCGGATGCAGCACGCGTTCGACCTCGCCATCGGCGGTCTCCATCACGCCCACGACCGGCCCGGCGACATCGATCCCGGCGCTCTGCGCGCCCAGACGCAGCCGGGTCTCGGAGTCCAGGTCCAATGCGGTGGTCTGAAGGTGCCGCAGCCCGGTCCTGCGGGCCAGCTTCAGCGCCTGGCCGTACTGTTTGGCGGCAAGGTCGTTGAGGTCGCCAGCAAGCTGCTGCTTGCGTTTCAACTGGTCGAGCGCGGCGGCGCCTTCGGCCCGCCAATCAGCGCACGCACCGACATTCGCCGCCAGCTCGGCCGACGCCAGAGTTGCGGCGCCGTCCAGCCGCGCCAGCCAGAAGCTGACCGCGCTACGACCGGCGGCGCTGTCATAGGCCACGCCCTCGGCTCGCAGACGGTCAGCCAACCCACAGGGGACCAGGGCCAGCGGCCTTCCATCGTAACGCCGGCGGGCGTCGGCGCCGTTGGCGTTGAAGCCGCAGCTGGTTTCGATTTCCAGCGCCAGCGTCCAAAGTCGGACCAACGGCGTCAGATCCGCGTCTGTCAAACGGCGCAGGTCTAGTCCGACCCGCGGCGCGGCCTGGGCCAGCAAGGCTGCATCGGCGTCCGCCGGCGAAAAGACCAGGCGAGTGTCGGCCGCCTCGACCGCCAGCCGGGCCTGGCTGGAGCCGGCGGCGGCCTCCGCCCGCGCGGCTAGCAGCAACTGGGGTGTTCGCAGGCGGGTCCGGTCGGCGACCCTTGTGTAGCCGCGAACGGCGAGATGGATCGCAGCGTCGCCCAGCCCCGCCGCCTGGGCTGCCCGAATGGCTCGCGCCAGTCCAGGATTCTGGGCGGGGTCGCCGCAAGCCTCAGCCGCTCCGTCACAACGGAGCACGGCGGTCCGGACGGCCTCCAGCCGTATCCTGGCCATGCGCGCCGGACCGTCCTCCGGGCTGTCGTTGGCGGTCGCCAGGCGACTGACGAGATCGGGGTCCGCCAGCGCAACCAGCGTCTCGGCTGGCGCGGGCGCTAACTGATCCCCCGCCAGCGGGTGAATCCGAACGCCTTGCGTCAGCGTCGGGCCGGGCGCGGCCAGCCCCAGAAGGGTGCTGGCGGTCAACTCGGCGCGGAAGACGCCGGCGGCGTCCGCATTGGCCAGTACGCCGGTCGCGCGCCCCCACGCCGCCAGCCGCTGGGCGTAGGCCTCGAGCACACCGTTGAGCGCTACGGCCTCATTGGTCGTCTTCAGGTCGGCTCCTGCCGGCAGGTCTGCAGGCAGGCCCGCGCCCCAGTCCAGCCAAGCCTCAATCCGGGCCGTCGTCCAGTCGGCAGGTGCAAGCACGCTAAGCCATTCCCCTCCACGTTCGATCAGGCGGGCGGCCAGGGCAGGCCGTCGCTCTGGAACGGCGAAGTGGGATTCGAGGCGCAAGCGCGGTCTCCGTCGCAGTTGACATCAGACTAGCCGCCTGATTCGCTCGCGCCAATAGATATGGGGGCCGCAGGGCCATTAACCCACAAGATGTTGCTTGCGCCGGCTGCGGCGGCCCCATGGACGCGGCCTCGGGTGGTCTCTATAAGTCGTCTGTTCTTCGTCTTTCGGATTTGACCGTGTTCAAGACCCTGCTCACTTGGTGGAACGGCGCCACCCTCGGCACCCTGTTCACGGTCGCCAAGCGCGGCCGCAAGGTCGGTGAGGATGAGTTCGGCAACCGCTACTACGAGAGCCGCGACAATGTGAGCTACGACGGCCGCAAGCGGCGCTGGGTGATCTTCAACGGGTACGCCGAGGCGTCCAAGGTGTCGCCCGACTGGCATGGCTGGCTGCATTACACCTTTGACGAACCGCCCAGCGACGCGCCGTTGCCGCGCCAGGTCTGGGAAAAGGACTATCTGCCCAACCTGACCGGCACCCCAATGGCCTGGCGTCCGCAGGGGTCTCTGGCCCGTAGCGGTGAGCGCCCGGCCGCGACGGGCGACTATGAGGCCTGGAGCCCGGAATGAAGCGGGCGCGCTGGTTTGCAGCGAGCGTGCTGGCCGTTCTGGCGGTCGCCGGGCTTGCGGCTGCGACGCCGGCGCCCGTTCCGGCGGCCGATCCGATCGGCGATGTGATCCCGCAGCAGCCGTCGGCCCAGCCTCCGGCCCAAACCCAGACGCCATCGGCTCAGCCGTCGTCGCCGATCACGGATCTGGTGACCGAGACGCCAGCGATGCAGGCGTCCGCGACGTCTGCAACGCCGGCCACCGGTACCGATGAAATGCCCACGGGGACGCCGTTGCCCGAATTGGCCGACCCGCTATCGCGGCCACGTCAGGGCATCGCCATCGTGCAGGCTCTGGACAAGGTCACCGCCGAAACCATCCGCTTTGCCGTACCGGTCGGCCAGCAACGCCGCTGGCGCGGCCTGGTCTTCCGGGCGCGAGCCTGTGAGACGACGGCGGCTGACGAACCTATGCGCGACTCGATGGCCTATCTGGAAATCTACTCCCAGCCGCGCGCGCGCGATGGCGCGGTTGATCCGCGGCGGATTTTCCAGGGCTGGATGTTCGCCTCGTCGCCCGGACTGAGCGCCATGCAACACCCGCTCTATGACGCCTGGGTGATCGCTTGCCAGGCCGAGGCGCCGTCAGAGGCATAGGGCATCCGTCCGAAGTCCGCGTCCTGAACCACCGCCAAATGCAACCGCCGGCGATAGTCCTCTCTGTCGATCTCGACCGCACCGAGATTGGACAGATGCGAGGTCAGAAACTGGACATCCAACAGGCTGAAGCCGCCGGTTTTCAGCCGCGCGATCAGGTGGACGAGAGCGACTTTCGAGGCGTCGCGGACGAATGACACCATGCTTTCGCCGAAGAAGGCGCCGCCGAGGGCCACGCCGTAGAGACCACCAGCCAGGGCGCCGTTCTGCCAGCACTCGATGCTATGGGCAAAGCCGGCGGCGTTGAGTTCCAGATAGAGCCGACGGATCTCGGGATTGATCCAGGTATCTTCGCGATCTCGTCCGCCGGGTGCAGCGCAGGCGTCGAGGATTGCGGGAAAAGCGCTGTCGATGCGCACCTCGAAGCGGTCCGCGCGCACCGTCCGGCCTAGCCGTCGCGGCAAGGCCGGCGCCTCCAGCGGAATGATCCCACGCGTCGCGGGATCGACGAAGAACAGCTCCGGGTCGTCGCGACCTTCGGCCATGGGGAAGACGCCAATGGCGTATCCCCCCAGCAGTTCCGCGATGGTCAGCCTTGCTTGGCCGCCCATTTTTCAAGCCAATGGATGTCGTAGTCGCCCGACAGGATATCCGGTTCAGCCAGCAGTTTCTGGAACAGCGGGATGGTCGTGTCGATGCCGCCGACCACCATCTCACCCAGGCTGCGCTTGAGGCGCGCGATGCATTCCTCTCGGTCGCGTCCATGCACGATCAGCTTGCCGATCAGGCTGTCATAGTAGGGCGGGATCGAATAGCCGGCGTAGAGCGCCGAATCGAGCCGCACGCCCAGACCGCCAGGCGCATGGAAGTCGTTCACCAGACCCGGCGAGGGCGTGAAGGTGGTCGGGTTTTCGGCGTTGATCCGGCACTCGATCGAGTGCCCCTCAAAGACGATGTCTTCCTGAGTGAAGCTGAGCGGCTCGCCGGCGGCGATACGGATCTGCTCGCGCACCAGATCGACGCCGGTGATCATCTCGGTCACCGGGTGCTCGACCTGAAGCCGGGTGTTCATCTCGATGAAGAAGAACTCGTCGTCTTCCCACAGGAACTCGATGGTGCCGACGCCTAGATAGCCGATCTTCTTGATGGCGTCGGTGACGGTCTTGCCGATCTTGGCGCGGCCCTCGGCCGAAAGGGCGGGTGAGGGGGCCTCTTCCAGCACCTTCTGGTGACGACGCTGAAGCGAGCAGTCGCGCTCGCCCAGGTGGACGACATTGCCGTGGCTGTCGGCGATGACCTGGATTTCGATATGGCGAGGCTTCTGGAGGTAGCGCTCCATATAGACCGCGCCGTTGCCGAAGGCGGCCAGGGCCTCGGTCTGGGCGGTCTGGACGGCCTCGACCAGATTATCTTCGGTCAGGGCCACCTTCATGCCGCGCCCGCCGCCGCCGGCGGCGGCCTTGACGATCAGCGGAAAGCCGATGGATTTGGCCGCCTCGATGGCGGCTTCTACCGTCTCGACCTCGCCGTCGGAGCCGGGAACGACGGGAATGCCGGCGTCCTTGGCCGTTTGCTTGGCCGAAATCTTGTCGCCCATGATCCGGATGTGATCGGCCGTTGGGCCGATGAAGGTCATGCCGTGGGCCTCGACGATTTCAGCGAACTTGGCGTTCTCGGACAGGAAGCCGTAGCCGGGGTGAATGGCTTGGGCTCCTGTGATCTCGGCCGCAGCAATGATCGAGGGGATGTTCAGGTACGAGCGGGCGGCCGGCGCCGGGCCGATGCAGACGCTCTCATCGGCCAACCGGACGTGCATGGCCGAGCGGTCGGCCTCGGAATGCACGGCGACAGTCGAGATGCCCATCTCCTTGCAGGCGCGGTGGATCCGCAGCGCGATCTCGCCTCGGTTGGCGATCAGGACCTTATCGAACATGGCTGGGCCTATTCGAGCAGCAGCAGGGCTTCGCCGAACTCGACCGGCTGGGCGTCGCCGACGAGGATGTCCAACACCTTTCCGTCGCGCGGCGCGGCGATCGGGTTCATGGTCTTCATAGCCTCAATGATTAGCAGGGTCTGGCCCTTCTTGACCGTATCTCCGGGCTTGATGAACGGATCGGCGCCCGGCGTAGCCTGCAAATACACCGTGCCGACCATAGGCGAGGGCACCTCCTCGCCGGCGCGTGGCGCCGGGCCAGCCGGATCAGACGACATGGCCGGCGCCGGGGCCGAGGCGGCAGCGTGCACAGGCGGCGCGGCGACAGGGGCTGGCGCCGCGAAGTGCATGGCCGAGGCGGGGGCAGCCGTCATGGCTCGCGACACCCGGATTTTCAGGCCGCTGCGCTCGACCTCGATTTCGGTCAAGGAGGTGTCGTTGAGGATATCGGCCAGCTCACGCACAAGTTTGGCGTCGGTGTCGCTTGCTGTAGCCTTGGCGGGGGTCTTGCTCGGGGTCTTGGGCGCCGGCATGGGCGTCTCCCTCTCTTGGACTTAGGGCTTCGATGACGCCAGACCGGCCAGACGAAGCGCTGCTTCGACCGCCAGTTCATAGGACGCTAGGCCGAAGCCGGAAACAACGCCGGACGCCGCCGGTGAAACAAAGGAAACCTGGCGGAAATCCTCGCGGGCCGCAGGGTTGGACAGGTGGCATTCAACCACAGGAATCGTCACGGTGCGAAGCGCATCGAGCAGACCCACGGAAGTGTGACCATAGGCGGCCGGGTTGAGCACCAGGGCGCAGGCCTGATCCCCGGCCTCCTGGATCCAGTCGATCAGTTCGCCTTCATGGTTGCTCTGGCGAAATACGACCGAGGCCGATCCCGCGCGGCGCTCGCACGCCTGCTGAATATCGGCCAAGGTGTCGGATCCGTAGATCTCGGGCTCACGCGTTCCGAGCCGGTTCAGATTCGGACCGTTCAGCACATACAGAGGTTTGGCCATGAGGCTCCGGGCCGACCGTGAAATCGGCGGCCCTTGTATCGTTCGGGCGGCGGGGTCACAAGCCGGGCATGAACATCATCCTGAACGGCGAGCCGCATGAGACGGCGGCGACAACGATCGCGGCGTTGGTGGAGAGCCTGTCGCTGGACACCGCCAAGGTCGCGGTCGAGCGCAATCTGGTGCTGGTTCCCCGGTCGCTGCACGCGGCCACGCCGGTCGAGGGTGGTGATCGGGTTGAGGTCGTCCAGTTCGTTGGCGGCGGCTAGAACGGGAAGAACACCGGGATCACCACCATGGCTGCCGCCCAGGTGATCAGATTCAGCGGCACCCCGACCCGCACGAAATCCATGTAGGAATAACCGCCCATCTGATAGACGAGGACGTTGGTCTGGTATCCGAACGGCGTGGCGAAGGCTGCGGAGGCGGCCATCATCACCGCCACCAGGAATGGACGCGGATCGACCCCCAGGCTCTCCGCCAAGGCGACGGCGATCGGGGTGATCAGGACCGCCACCGTGGCGTTGGACAGCAGCTCGGTCGCGAACAGGGTCACGCCATACAGCACGATCAGCGCCGCTAGCGGCCCGAACGGCTCCAGCACCTGGATCAGTACGCTGGCCCCGGCGGCGGCCAGGCCGGTCACCTCGATGGCGACGCCGACAACGACCATACCGGCGATCAACAGCAGGATCTCGGGCCGCAAGCCGGCGTAGGCCTCTTCTGGCGTGATGACCTTGAGCAGGATCAAGGCGACCGCACCGGCGAAGGCGGCGGCGGCGATGGGAGCAAGCCCAAATCCGGCCCCGGCGACGACCATGACGAAGACACCGGCGGCCAGCAGCGCCCGCTTGAGGTTAAACGGTCGGTCGGCGGCGCTGAACAGCTCGACGTCGCCCAGATGGGCGTCGCCGGAGCCGTCTTCGTTGGTGCGCGCCTCGCCCAGGCGCGGGAACCGGAAGGGCAGGCGTCGGCGTCTGCGCTCGGCGGCGCGCCGCATCTGCTCACGTTTTTCTTCCTCGGCGGCGGCGAGACGGGCTTGTTCGGCTTCGTCGGCGGCGACCGACCGGCCGAGCTGGCGGGCGCCGATGAAGAACAGCCACGTCGCGCCGACAAGGGCGATCGACAGCCCGACGGGCGTGATCTCAAAGATCGAGAACACCGGTTGGCCGGCATTGCGGGCCATGTCATTGACCAGCAGGTTGGTCGAGGTGCCGATCAGGGTCATCAGACCGCCCATCACCGAAATATGGCTGAGCGGCATGAGGAAGCGTTTTGGTGAGAGCTTCAACGACTTGGCGACGTCGCGCACGACCGGTGCGGCCAAAACCACGACGGGCGTGTTGTTCAGGAATCCGCCAAGCAGGCCGCACAGGCCCATCACCATCCAGACGCCGACAGAGCCGAACCGCATCGCCAGCTTCGTAGCCTGCCGGATCATCAGGCCGAGCAGTCCGGACAGCTCGATGGCGTAGGCGATGACGAACAGGCCGGCCAGGGCGATGACGGCTGGGCTGGCGAAGGCGCTCTGGACCTCGACCGGTCGGACCACGCCCAGAATCAGCAGGGCCGCCGCACCGCTCAGCGCCACCACATCAGCGCGGACACGCCCGTGGATGAGCACGCCGACGACGGCGATGAGCACCAGCAGGGCTATGATCTGATCCAGTGTCATCAGGTTCCGACAGCAGCCTCGCGCATCGCTTCTCCTTGGACCGCATAGCCTTTTGTCGGCGGGTCATGCTAGGGTTGCGGTCATGGCTAACCGGCTTGTGACCTTGGGGCGCGGTGTCGCGGTTGCGGCGCTGGGCCTGTTGATTGCCGGCTGCCCGCGACAGGCCGATGAGCCGGCGCCACCTGCCCAGCCGATCGAGTTACCGACCCCGCCGACGCTGCCGCCGACGGGTCCGACGGCGCTCACACGCCTCGACATGCTGGACGCGGCGCGGCTTGCCGGCTCGGACTATGCGTCCGGCGCCGCCGTCGAGGGCGCGGATCCGCTCGTCGGGCGCACCTTCGCCATCCTGATGCCGGTCGGTTGCTCCGGTCCCGCTGTGGGCCTGCCTGAAGATTCCGCAGACGGCGTAGCGCGCGTTGCATGGGCCGATCAACAACGCGCAATCCAGTTCAGCCTGACCCCGGGCGACTGGACCGATTCGGCACTGATCGCAGGCGCCAGAGGGGGGTGGGAGCTGGTGGAAGGCATTTGGCTGTCGCGCCCCTGGCTGGCGTCGGATGGCTGTCCCGCTGTCCAGGCCGATCCGCTGCGCAGCGGCCAACTGCCGGCGACGATCAACACCGTCGGCCTGGCGGTCGTGCATTCACGGGAGGATTCGCGCCTGGGTCGCCGCAACGGACGGGCCTACACCTACGCCCTCCGCGGCGAGGGTGACGCTGCGCCCCGGCTACCCGAAGGGGGATGGCGGTTGCGGCTGGAGGGGCGCGTCGTTGGCTTTCCTGACGGCGGGGCCTTCCGCTGTCGCGCGCCAGGGCCGGATATTCAGCCTGTCTGCATCGCGGCGGTCCAACTCGACCGCGTCGCCCTTGAGACCACATCGGGCGAAGTTCAGAGCGAGTGGCGAGACGGCTGATCGTCAGTTCCGTCGCCTTCCCTCCGGACGAAAATGCCGAGGCTGAAAATTGCTTTCAGATCCCATTGCTGGATGCGTTGCGGCGATCTGGGCTCACCGCCACGCTGCCTGACCACGCGATGCGCCCGAGACGCTCAGCCGTGCGCGATGGGCAGGGGAGGGCCGGCGCCGGCCGACCCTCCGGGTTCAGCCTTAGTCGACCAGATCGGCCGGAACCTTGCCGCCGTTCTCGGCGATGCGGTTCATGACTTGGCGATGCAGCCAGATGTTCATGCTGGCCGAGTCTGACTTGTCGCCGGTGTAGCCAAGCTCGTCGGCCAGGGCCTTGCGGTTGTCGAGGCTGGAATCGATGTCGAGGGTCTTCATCAGGTCAACGATAGAAGTCTTCCAGTTCAACGCCTCGCCCTTGGCCTCGGCCTTCTTGCTCAGAATAACCTCGACATCAGCCTGGTCGAGCTGGACGCCGCCGCCAGCCGGAATCGACTTGCCGCCGAAATCGCCCTTGCTGACGCCACCGGCCATCGGCTTGCTTCCGGTTGCGGCCTTGTCGCCGGTCGCCGGGGTCTTGTCGTCGTCACGGCCAAAGATCTTGCCGAAGATGTTCCCAAGAATGCTCATCAGTCAGGTCTCCAAAAGCGCGGGGGGCGCCGATGACCATCTAACGGCCCAGCTTTGGAAAAGATGCAACCGCAAAGACGTGCGCGCCCTCGCCAAGGCGGACGCCGCGCGCTAGTCAGGCCCCCGGACGACAGGCGGGGCGCTCCGCCGACCAACCGGTTCAGGGATGACGATGACACAGTGGGTCTACGGCTTCGGTGGCGGATCGGCCGACGGCGACGCCTCGATGAAGAACCTCCTCGGCGGCAAGGGCGCCAATCTGGCCGAGATGTCGTCGCTGGGATTGCCGGTGCCGCCGGGTTTCACCATCACCACCGAGGTCTGCACAGCCTACTATGAGAACGGCCAGACCTATCCGACCGATCTGGAAGGCCAGGTCGAGGCGGCGCTGAAAAAAGTCGAGGGCGTCGTCGGCAAGACCTTCGGCGACAAGGCCAATCCGCTTCTGGTGTCTGTCCGGTCCGGGGCGAGGGCGTCGATGCCGGGGATGATGGATACGGTCCTGAACCTGGGCCTCAACGACGAGACGGTCGAGGGGCTGGCGGTGCTGAGCGGGGATCGGCGCTTCGCGTTCGATTCCTATCGGCGGTTCATCACCATGTATTCCAACGTGGTGCTGGGCGTCGGGCATGACGCCTTCGAAGAAGTGCTGGACGAGACCAAGGACCGGCTGGGCGTGTCTCAGGACACCGAGCTGTCGGCCGAGGACTGGGAGCGGGTCGTCGGGCGTTACAAGCTGGTGGTGCTGGAGGCGACCGGCGAGGATTTCCCGCAGCAGCCCTGGGCCCAGCTGTGGGGTGCGGTCAGCGCCGTCTTCGCCAGCTGGATGAACGACCGGGCAAAATTCTATCGGCGCATGCACGACATCCCCGAAAGCTGGGGCACGGCGGTCAATGTCCAGTCGATGGTCTTCGGCAATATGGGTGAGACCTCGGCCACGGGCGTCGCTTTTACCCGCAATCCATCAACGGGCGAAGCCAAGCTGTACGGCGAATTCCTGATCAACGCCCAGGGTGAGGATGTGGTCGCCGGCATCCGCACGCCCCAGGCCCTGACCAGGGCCGGTCGCGAGGAGATGGGCGAGACCAAGCTGTCGATGGAAGAGGCCATGCCGGAGGTGTTCGGCCAGTTCCGCGACATCGTCGGCAAGCTGGAGCGACACTACCGCGACATGCAGGACATCGAGTTCACGGTCGAACAGGGTCGGCTGTGGATGCTGCAAACCCGCAACGGCAAGCGCACGGCCAAATCGGCTCTGAGGATCGCGGTGGAGCTGGCCTCCGAAGGCCTGATCGATCGCGAGGAGGCGATTCAGCGGGTCGAACCGCAAGCTTTGGATCAGCTGCTGCACCCGACGCTGGACCCCAACGCTGAAAGGACCGTGATCGCCAAGGGCCTGCCGGCCAGCCCGGGCGCGGCCACCGGCAAGATCGTGTTCGATTCCGATGAGGCCGAGCGGCTGGGCCAACTGGGCGAGGCGGTTATCCTGGTGCGTGAGGAGACCAGCCCGGAAGACATCCACGGAATGCACGCGGCCCGCGGCATCGTCACGGCTCGCGGCGGCATGACCAGCCACGCGGCGGTGGTCGCCCGCGGCATGGGACGGCCGTGTGTGTCAGGCGCAGGCGGGGTCCATATCGACGACAAGGCTGGCCAGTTCACTGCCGGGGGCCAGACCTTCAAGGCCGGCGAGATCATCACCATCGACGGTTCGTCCGGCGAGGTGATCCAGGGCGCGGTCCGCATGATCGAGCCGGAGCTGACCGGCGACTTCCAGACCCTGATGGCCTGGGCCGATGCGGCGCGCCGGCTGAAGGTGCGGGCCAATGCCGAGACGCCGCTGGACGCCTCGACCGCGCGCGGCTTCGGGGCCGAGGGGATCGGTCTGTGCCGGACCGAGCACATGTTCTTCGACGAGACCCGGATCGCCGCCGTGCGCGAGATGATCCTGGCCGACGACGAAGCTGGGCGTCGCGCGGCGCTCGGCAAGATCGCGCCGTTCCAGAAGGCCGACTTCGTCGAGCTGTTCAAGATCATGGCCGGCCTGCCGGTGACAATCCGGCTGCTCGATCCGCCGCTGCACGAGTTCTTGCCGCACAGCCCCGAAGATGTGGCGGCGGTGGCCGCCGCGACCGGACTGGACGCCGACAAGCTGATGGCCCGGGCCAAGGCCCTGCACGAGACCAATCCGATGCTGGGGCATCGCGGCTGTCGTCTGGGCGTGGCCTATCCCGAGATCTACGAAATGCAGGTGCGCGCCATCATCGAGGCGGCGCTTCAGGTCAAGGCCGAAACCGGCCAGGCCCCGCTGCCGGAGATCATGCATCCGCTGGTGGCCAAGGGTCAGGAGATGAAGTTCCTGCGCACCCTGACCGACCGGGTCGCCGAGGCGGTGTTCGCCGAGGCCGGCGACCGGCTCGACTACATGGTCGGCACCATGATCGAGCTGCCGCGCGCGGCGCTGCGGGCCGACGATCTGGCCGAGAACGCCGAGTTCTTCTCATTCGGCACCAATGACCTGACCCAGACCACCTTCGGCATCAGCCGAGACGACTCGGGCCGGTTCCTACAGGCCTATCTGGACAAGGGCATTTTCGAGCACGATCCGTTTGTGCGCCTCGACCCCGACGGCGTCGGCGACCTGATCAGGATCGCCGCCGAGCGCGGCAAGCGCGTGCGCCCCGACGTCAAGCTGGGCATCTGCGGCGAGCACGGCGGCGATCCGTCGAGCATCGCCTTCTGCGAAGGCGCCGGTCTGGATTACGTCAGCTGCTCGCCCTACCGCGTGCCGATCGCCCGGCTGGCGGCGGCGCAGGCGGCGCTGAGCGCGCGCTCGGGGACGGAGCGCGAAAAGGACCGGTAGGCGCTGGCTCCCCGTCAGGGCTGGCTTTGCGTGAAGACCGATATCGCCTCGAACAGCTCGGGACTGAAATGCGTTCGACCGCCCAGGTCGGCGTCGCAGATATCGGAGGCGTCGAGCCCCAGATGTTGGCTGTCCGCGAGTCGGACGCCTTCTATGCCGACCGCCGCCAGACGCGCCAGCGCGCCGCCGCTGCGGCGTCTCGGTCGGCATAGGCCTGGGCCAGGGCGACGAAGGGCTGATCAAATGGCGCGGCTTGCGCGGCCTGGGCGAATATTCCCAGCGCAGTGGCGCAAAAGGCCGTGCCGAACGGTCGTCGTCTGGTTCGCTCAAGCCGCATATCGCCCAGCTTCCAATCCACGTCTGGCCAACCAGACCATGTCTTGAGCTGGAGGAGCAAGCGACCCGATGGCCTCGCGCCGCGTCGCCCACCCAGGCGGTGTCGGCGGCGGCGGTATAGGCGTGAATGCTCAGGTCGAGGTTTGGGACCGTCGCGCCGCCTTGCTGACATTCCCCTGTGCCGGGATTTGCTTTGCACGGTGGTTTTGAGAATGGTGAATGGTATGGGAGGGGTGAATGCCGTTCACTGTAAACAGTTCAGCTTAGACCGGTGCAGCCGGTGGTGCGTTTTTAGTAGAGTTCGTCATGGCTGATGGGGGTCATGCGGGGCGGCCTTTGACGAGCACAGTCGAGGCGGACCCGCAGAGTGAGGGGGGGACTTCGGCGCGTCGGCGCCGTCGGCGCTTCTTCTATGCTCCTGTGCCTGTCAAATACGCTTTCGCCCTGTCTCTGGCGATCGCTTGGACAGGGTTCAGCATCTGGGCCTCGGGGCCGTGGCTCCACGATTTGGCGGCGTGGGCCGGCTGGCCGTTTGCGATTATCTCAACGACCTTCATCGCCTATGTCCCCGGCTTCATGAACGCCTTCATGTTGGGGACGCTGCTGACGGATCGGCGCCCGCCCAGGCTGACACCGGCGGTCTATCCGCCCGTCACTATTCTGATTGCGGCCTACAACGAGGCGCTGAGTATCGCGGACACTCTGAGATCGTTGTCATTGCAGTCCTATCCCGGCGCCATGGAGATTTTGGTTCTCAACGATGGCTCGACCGACGAGACCTCCAACGAAGCGGCGAGGGCGATCCGCGAGTTGAACTGGTCGACCGGCCACACCGCCCAACTGCTTGTCGGGGCCAGGAACGCGGGCAAGGCGGCCGTCCTGAACCGGGGGCTGGCTCAAGCGCGCTACGACCTGATCGTCACCGTCGACGGCGATTGCTGGCTGACGCCGGACGCCATGCGGCACCTGGTTGAGCGGTTCGTTTCGGATCCGCGCGGAACCGAGGCCGTGGCCGGGGCGGTTCTGGCCAAGAATTCACGCCGCACCTGGCTGACCCGCGCCCAGGAGTGGGACTATTTCCACGGCATCGCCGCCGTGAAGCGGATGCAGAGTATGTATCACGGCACCCTGGTGGCTCAGGGCGCCTTCTCGCTCTATCGGCGCGAGGCGCTGGAGCGGATCGGCGGCTGGCCCGACTGCGTCGGTGAGGACATCGTGGTCTCGTGGGGCCTGCTTAAACAGGGCGCGCGCATCGGTTACTGCGAGGATGCGTTGGCTTTCACCAATGTGCCGGAGCGGTTGGGGCATTTCGCCAGCCAGAGGAAACGCTGGTCGCGGGGGCTCGTGGAGGCCTTCCAGGCGCATGGATCTCTGTTGGCGCACCACCGGATGACGACGATATTCATCTGGTGGAATTTGCTCTTCCTGCCGATCGACCTGGCCTACACCCTGATCTTCATTCCGGGGTTGGTGTTGGCGCTGTTAGGACAGTTCCATCTCGCGGGGCCGATGACGCTGCTTGTGCTGCCGTTGGCTGCTGTCTGGAACATGATGATCTTTGCGATTCAGCGGCGGATGTTCAATGCGCAGGGTCTCAAGGTTCGTCGCAATATCGCGGGCTTCTTCTTCTATGCGCTGGCCTACAGCCTGTTGATGCATCCTGTGTGCGTGTGGGGCTACGTCAGCGAGCTGCTTGGTTTGCCCAAGACCTGGGGACGGCGCGCATCCAGTCGTGGGCAGGAGACGCCCGCCGGCATGGTCGAGTTCGACGCCTGGCAGGGGCAGCCTCAGCACCCTGAGCCGCAACACGTCTTCGTGGGGCAGCCGCCTGAACCGCAGCGAACCTTCGATCTGGACATCCCGAACCTGCGGTAGGCGCGCTACCGCTTCGCCGCCATGCCTTGGATTCCAGCCAGCTCGAGCTCGCCTTCCAACGCCTTGCGGGTGAGCGTGGCGACCTGAACTCAGGAGGCGATGTTCGCTGAACGAAGAAATGTTTCAAAATAGAGACTTGCGGCCATGGTTTAGCCCGCGAGGGGCCTTGGAACAACCTTGGACGCCCCCCATCTAGGCGGTTCGGCTGGGTGGGCTGGCGGCGCGCAAGACGTCGTCAAAACCAGCAAGGATAGTCTCAATGCGTACTTTCGCTTTCTCCGCCGCCGCTGTCGCGGTGATCGCTGTCGCCGCGCCGGCGGCGGCCCAGGATTGGTCCAATCCGTCCTGGTACGTTTCGGGCGGCTACGCCAACGTTAGCGCTGACGACGCTGATGTCAGCCTGGACGCCGTCACGGCTCGGGTCGGCGCGCGCTTCAGCCCGCACTTCGGGGCTGAGGGGGAACTTTCGGTCGGTCTCGGCGATGAAGACGTCGCGCCCGGCGTGGACGCCAATCTGAACTATGACGCCGCCCTCTACGCTGTGGCGGTTGCGCCGGTCTCGCCGAACTTCGAGCTGTTTGGCCGGTTCGGCTACGGCACGTCGGAGCTTGAGGTGTCGGGTGGCGGGTTGACGCTCGCCGAGGACGGCGACAGCTGGAACTACGGTGTCGGGGCCAACTACTTCTTTGACGGTCTGAACGGCGTGCGCGCCGACTACACCCGTCGTGACTTCCAGGACGACGGCGGCGAAGCCAACGTCTGGACGATCAACTACGTCCGCCGCTTCTAGCCCTAGGGCTGGCGGCACGAGGAAGGCGCAACGAGCGATCGTTGCGCCTTTTTCATTTGTCTTGTCCCCCCGCATACCGTCAGGTGGCGCCTCGCGTTGGGAGGGCAAGCGATATGAGCGTCGATGTTGAGGCGGAAACGGCACGCTGGCTGGCGACGATACCGCCCGAGGACATGGAACGAGCGATTCGCTATACGCAGGGGGGATATTGGCTGATCCTCTGGGGACTGCTGATCTCAGTCGTGATCGGCTGGTTGATCATTCGATCAGGCGTCCTGAGCGGCCTTCGTGATCGCATCAATCTGAACCGGCCTCGACCGAATCTGACCGTGCTAGCTGTTGCGATGGTCTATTCGGTCGTCAGTTGGGTGCTCGGCCTGCCGTGGGCCTGGTGGTCGGGTTGGCGGCGTGAAACGGAATATGGGCTGACCAGTCAGCCGGTCGGCGGTTGGCTGGCCGAAGGCGCTATGTCGGGCCTGATCGGGACGGTGATGATGTCCGTGCTGCTGGTCGGGGTCTATTTCCTGATACGGCGGACCGGGCGGATATGGTGGGCCTGGGCCGGCGGACTCACTGCGGCGTTCATGGCCTTCGGGCTGCTGCTGTCGCCGCTCTTCATCGAGCCGCTGTTCAACACCTATACGCCCGCGCCAGATGGGCCGGTTCGCGATGCCGTGGTCGAGCTCGCCGAGCGGACCGGGACCCCTTCGGACAAGATCTACATCTATGACGGCAGCCGGCAGTCTGATCGGTACACGGCCAATGTATCCGGCCTGTTCGGCACGGCGCGGGTGGCGATGAGCGACACCATGTTCCAGCAAGACGCCGACCTGGCGGAGGTGCGTGGCGTCGTGGGGCACGAAATGGGTCACTACGTCCATATGCACGCCCTGTGGATGGTCGGGATTCTGGCGGCGTTGGCCATGGCCGCCTTCTGGCTGGCGAACCGGCTGTATCCGACGGCGCGCCGACTGCTCGGTGCGGACCGGGTGGGGGAAATCAGCGATCCGGCCGGACTGCCGGTACTGGGCGTGGTGCTGGCTTTCATCTTTGTGCTGGCGGCGCCGATAACCAACACCATGGTCCGAACCATCGAGGCTGATGCCGACCAGTTCTCGCTGGAATACGCCAACGAGCCTGACGGCCTGGCGACCGCCTTGATCAAGACTGCGGAATATCGTGCACCGTCGCCTTCGTGGATTGAGGAGTTTCTGTTCTACGATCACCCCAGCGTCGAGAACAGGATCCGCAGGGCGATGCAGTGGAAGGCGGATCATCCGCCTTCCGAACCGGCGGCGTAGCGCAGCGGCATGGCGAGTCCGGGGCGCTCGTCGTCCCGGATCATGCTGCGGATCGACCCATCGAGCGAACCTGCAGGCGCAGAAATCGGCGACCAAGGCCTATGCGCTGGCGGCCCCGATGTCGGTGCGGTCAAGGCTCATGCGCGTTTTCGGACGAATACGGTCCCGGCGGAATAGCCGGCTCCGAACGAACAGATTAGGCCGGTGTCACCTGCTTCAAATCCGTCATTGTGCAGGTGAAAGGCGATGATCGAGCCGGCCGAGGAGGTGTTGGCGTAGTCGTCCAGGATGATAACATTCTCACCCGGCGAAGGGTCGCGGCCCAGCACGCGCCGCCCGATCATCTCGTTCATGTTGATATTGGCTTGGTGTAGCCAAAGGCGTTTGAGCGCACCGGGATCCAGATCAAGGTCACGGGCATGATTGATGATCATGTCTGAGACCATCGGCACCACCTCCTTGAAGACCTTGCGGCCCTGCTGGACGAACAGGCGGTCTGTCAGGGGATCGGCCCCTTCGCCGTTGGCCGTGGCCGAGTCGAGATCAGCGGAGGGGCGAGCGGCGCGGTTCAGGAAGCCGAAATTGTTGCGGATATTGTTGGAGAAGACCGTTTTGAGCCGGGTTCCCACAATGTCCCAGCCGCTCTGCGCTTCATCGGCGGCCTCGACAATGACCGCGGTGGCGACGTCGCCGAAGATGAAATGACTATCGCGGTCCTTGAAGTTGAGGTGGGCCGAGCAGACCTCGGGGTTGACCACCAGGACCGCTCGGCACGAGCCCGAGGCGATGAAATCCGCCGCCGTCTTGATGCCAAAAGTCGCGGACGAACAGGCGACGTTCATATCGAAGGCGAAGCCTCCGATGCCCAAAGCTTGCTGCACCTCGATCGCCATGGCTGGGTAGGGGCGCTGCATATTGGAGGCGGCGCACAACACGGCGTCGATCTGAGAAGGGGATTTGCCCCAGCGGGCTATCGCGTCTTCCGCCGCCCGAACCGCGATCTCTGAGAGAATCGATAATTCCTCGTTTGACCGCTCGGGCAGTTGAGGAGCCATTCGCCTTGGGTCGAGAATCCCAGACTTGTTCAGCACGAACCGGGCTTTGATGCCCGAGGCCTTCTCGACGAACTCGACCGACGAGTGGCCGAGCGGCTGGATTTCCCCGGCATCGATCTGTGAGGCGTTTTCGGCGTTGAAGAGATCAACATAGGCGTTGAACGATTCAACCAACTCCTCATTTGAAATCGAATGCGGCGGCGTATGCAGGCCGGTGCTCGCAATAGTCGCCGGTCGAATGGTTGTCTGGCTCAAAGAGGACTCCTTGTCGCCATGTCTCTAGCACGTGGCGGCGTTGGTCGTTCCAGTCCAGTTTTCAGGTCAGCCGGCGGATGCTGCCGGGGGGTGTGCTTACCGTTGCCGAAATGACGCGGTTTTATGCATTCGTCGGCAACTTCGACTTCAAGTCTTTGAGTGCCGCCAAGTTCCTCATATCCATTCGTGATGGGGGGGCCCCATGCATCTGCTATTGATGCGTCTGATGTTTCCCTACGGTTTGGTTTCAGGATCGTCGCTGGTCGGCGAGGGAGAGAATATGAAGAAGATCTTGCTGGCCGGCGTTGCTGGTCTTGCCATGGTCGTTGGCGCTCCGGCTCTTGCCGAGCCCAACGGCCCCTACATTGCCGGCGACATCGGCTATCATTGGCCGGAAACGGACGCCGACGCCTGCCTCATTGGCGGGGGCTGTATCGCCCAGGACCTGGAGCTGGACGGTGGTCTGGCGCTGTTCGCTCGGGTTGGTACGCGCCTGAACCAGAATTTCCGCATTGAGGCCGAGCTGGGACGTCGCTGGAGCGCGATTGATACGGTCAACGGCGCGGCCTACTTCGACAACGACTACGACGCGACCAGCCTGATGGCCAACGCTCTGTACGACTTCGGTTCGGGCAACGTCCGTCCGTTCATCGGCGCCGGCGTCGGCTGGGCCAGCGTCAACCATGAATCTGTGGCGATCGAAGCGGACGATTCGGGTCTGGCCTGGCAACTGCTGGCCGGCTTGGCCATGTCGACCGGTGCGCGCGGCAACATCGACGTCACCTATCGCTACTTCAACATCAATGACCTCGAGGTCGGTTATATCCCGGGCGCCGTGTTTGCCGGCAACTATGAGGATCATTCGCTCACCGTCGGCTATCGTCACTCGTTCGGCGTGATCGCGGCCCCGCCGCCGCCGCCGCCGCCGCCGCCGCCGCCGCCTCCGCCGCCTCCCCCGCCGCCTCCGCCGCCTCCGCCGGCGTGGAACGCGCGTGAGTTCGTCGTGCTGTTCGACTGGGATCGGTTCGACCTGACCCCGCAGGCCACGGAAATCGTTCGTCAGGCTGCGGCTCACGCCCGTGCCGGCGGCGCCACCCGCGTCCACGTCGTGGGCCACGCCGACACCTCCGGTTCGGCCGCCTACAACGTGCGTCTGTCGCAGC
>Ga0209368_1000253_pt1 | contig 68763 bp, 69 predicted proteins | sample EBPBio242008_DNA_FD_185862 | JGI IMG/M metagenome (GOLD analysis project Ga0209368, IMG submission 185862) | Wastewater treatment Type I Accumulibacter community from EBPR Bioreactor in Madison, WI, USA - Reactor 1_4/24/2008_ DNA (SPAdes)... | ecosystem: Engineered > Bioreactor > EBPR >...
GGATGGCGCGCGGCGGCAGCGGCTTGGTGCCTGAAAAGTCCTGCGCCAGGACGGCCTGATGTCCGCCCAGCAACAGGAACAGGCATGCTATGGTTGGGCTAGATATCCGCATAGCAATGGGTCTCGGCCGCCCCTCCTGGGTGGGTGACGGCACCGCCTTTGGCGGAGCCGACCGTCTGCGCGTATTTCCACAGCGCGCCGGAATTGTAGTCGGTCTTGCGTGGTTTCCAGTCCTTACGACGCGCTTCAAGTTCGGCATCAGAAAGGCGGACTGCGAGCTTTCCTGTGATGGCGTCGAGTTCGATGATGTCGCCGTCGCGGATCAGGCCGATCGGGCCGCCGACAGCGGCTTCAGGCCCCACATGGCCGACGCAGAAACCACGGGTCGCGCCCGAGAATCGGCCGTCGGTGATGAGCGCGACCTTGTCGCCCATCCCCTGGCCGTAGAGCGCGGCGGTGGTCGACAGCATCTCGCGCATGCCGGGGCCGCCCTTGGGGCCCTCGTAGCGGATGACCAGCACGTCGCCTTCTTTGTAGGTCCGGTTCCGGACGGCCTCGAAGGCGTCCTCCTCGCGGTCGAAACAGCGCGCTGGGCCGGTGAAGACGAGCTGGTCCTCGGGCATGCCGGCGATCTTCACGATCGCGCCTTCCGGCGCCAGATTGCCCTGCAGCCCGACGACGCCGCCGGTGACCGTGATCGGCTTGTCGGCGCGGTAGACCACATCCTGCTGGTCGTTCCACTTCACCGAGGCCATGTTCTCGGCGATGGTGCGACCGGTGACGGTCATGCAGTCGCCATGAAGGTAGCCGGCATCGAGCAGGCTCTTCATCACGAGCGGGATGCCGCCGACCTCGAACATATCCTTGGCGACATATTTTCCGCCCGGCTTCAGATCGGCGATATAGGGCGTCTTCTTGAAGATCTCGGCGACCTCGAACAGGTCGAAATCGATGCCGCATTCATGCGCGATCGCCGGCAGGTGCAGCGCGCCATTGGTCGAGCCGCCGGTCGCGGCGACGACCATCGCGGCATTCTCCAGCGCCTTGCGGGTGACGATGTCGCGCGGGCGGATGTTCTTCGCGATCAGCTCCATCACCATCTCGCCGGCGGTGTAGCAGAAGGTGTCGCGGACATCGTAGGGGGCCGGCGCGCCGCAGCTATAGGGCAGCGCCAAGCCGATCGCCTCGGCGACCGTCGCCATGGTGTTGGCGGTGAACTGGGCGCCGCAGGAACCCGCGGACGGGCACGCAGCCTCCTCCAGCTCCTTCAGGTCCTCGTCGGACATGGCGCCGACCGAATGCTTGCCGACTGCCTCGAAGACGTCCTGCACGGTCACGGGACGGCCCTTGAAGGTGCCGGGCAGGATCGAGCCGCCATAGATGAAGATCGAGGGCACGTTGAGGCGCACCATCGCCATCATCATGCCGGGCAGCGACTTGTCGCAGCCGGCGAGGCCGACCAGCGCATCGTAGCAATGGCCGCGCATGGTGAGCTCGACCGAGTCGGCGATGACCTCGCGCGAGGCGAGCGACGACTTCATGCCCTGGTGGCCCATGGCGATGCCGTCGGTCACGGTGATGGTGCAGAACTCGCGCGGCGTGCCGCTGGCGGAGGCGACGCCCTTCTTCACGGCCTGGGCCTGGCGCATCAGCGAGATGTTGCAGGGGGCGGCCTCATTCCAGCAGGAGGCGACGCCGACGAAGGGCTGCGCGATCTGCTTCGCGGTCATGCCCATCGCGTAATAATAGGAACGGTGCGGGGCCTTGGCCGGGCCGACGCTCACATGGCGGCTCGGCAGCCTCGACTTGTCGTACACACGCCCGTCCATCGCCACTCGTCCTGTCCCCCGATCAGCACGGCGCGAAGATGTGCCACGCCAAGCCTGCCGGGGGCAATCGCGCCCCTGAAAACCTGAAATAGGTCCGGAACCCCTGCGGGTTCCGCGCGTTACCCCCGATTTCGATAGATCTCAGGCACTTAACGCAGCGTTTTGCTGGGCTTCGTTTGTGGCGGCTTCTTGGCGATTGGGGGAGCTGGGGCGGTACCGGACACCGTTCCCGCCGGAGTGTTGCGCCGATGTCACAAAGTTTCCGGCGAGAAGCTGACGCTGCGGCAGATCACAGAACCAGCGGCAGCACGAAGAAGCCGCCGACGATGACCACGACGAGGGCCAGCGCCGTCATCGGCAGGTGCTTCTCGATGAAGATGCGGATGTCGTCGCCATAGTAGCGCAGCGCCACCGCGATCATCAGGAAGAAGGTCGCACGCGAGACGACCATGCCGATGGTGAACTTCCACAGGTCGAAATGCAGGAAGCCGGACATGATCGTGACGATCTTGAACGGGATCGGCGTCAGGCCCTTGGTGACGAGCACCCAGAACCAGTAGTCCTGCGAGGTCGCGATCAGGCTGGCCGCCTTGTCCTGCAGGCCATAGATGCCGATCAGCCAGGCGCCGACCGATTCATAGAGCAGCGCGCCGATGGCATAGCCGAGATAGCCGCCGAGCACGGCGCCCAGCGAGCAGATGCCGGCATAGAACCAGGCCCGGTCCGGCCGGGCGATGCACATCGGAATCAGCAGCGGAATCGGCGGCAGCGGGCTGAACGAGCTTTCGATGAAGGTGATGCCGAAGAGCAGCCACGGGGCGGCAGGATGGGAGGCGTATGAAACGCACCAGTCATAGGCTCGCTTGAGCATGGGTTCTGAACAGCCGGTCCTTGTGCCGCCACGCGTTCTGCATGGCGGGTTTGCGTCGGGCGCATCTAAGCGGGGTCCGCGAGAGAATGCCAGTCCTCTCTTGGATCAACGTCAATTTGACGACAGAGGCGTGACCGGAATGCGTCGTCACCAGCGGGAATCCGACCACACCCTGTCATGGTCGGGCTTGTCCCGACCATCCACGTCTTCGTCGATCGCAAGCCGTGTTCAAGACGTGGATGCTCGCCACAAGGGCGAGCATGACGGGACGGATCACGCGCCGAGCCGGCAGCGCTACGTCAGGCCAGCCGCGCCAAAGCCTCCGCGACCTTGAGCTTGCGGGCCTCGGCCGCCGCCTTGCGATCGCGGTTCTCCTCGACGATCTCCTCGGGTGCGCGGGCCATGAAATCGGGGTTGCCGAGCTTCTTCTCGACGACCGCGATATCCTGATCGAGCTTGGCGAGCTCCTTGGTCAGGCGCGAGCGCTCGGCGTCGAGATCGATCAGCCCGGCGAGCGGCAGGGCCGCGACCTCGCCGCGCACGATGATCTGGGCCGACTGGGCCGGCGCCGCCGTCTCGAAACCGATGTCGGAGACGCGGGCCAGCCGCTCGATCATCGGCCGCCAGCTCTCGATCGTCGCCCGCGTCACAGCCGAAGCGTTGACGAGGACGAGCGGGGCTTGCGTGCCGGCCGGAACGTTCACTTCCGAGCGGACCGAACGGATGTCCGAGATCAGGTCGACGACGAAGCCGATCTCCGCCTCCGCCGCCGCATCCTTGAGCGCCGAGAGATCATGCCAGCGGGTCAGGCAGACCAGCGAGGCATCGCCGGCCGCGAGCTTGCGCGGCGCGCCGGCCTCGGCCTTCTGCGCCCAGAGCTCCTCGGTGAGGAACGGCATGAACGGGTGCAGCAGCTGGCAGATCAGGTCGATGACGTAGGCGACCGTCGCTTGCGTCTCGGCGCGGGCTGCGGCATCGACGCCCTCGCCCTGCAGCACGGGCTTGGCGAGTTCGAGATACCAGTCGCAGAACTGATTCCAGACGAAGCGATAGGCCGCGCCGGCCGCCTCGTTGAACCTGAAGCTCGGAATGCCGGCCGCGATCTCCTCGGCCGCCTGAGCCGCCTCGCTGAGGATCCAGCGGTTGAGCGGCTGCTTGACGGATGCCGGATCGAAACCTTCGGCACGGGCGCAGCCGTTCAATTCGGCGAAACGCGCGGCGTTCCAGATCTTGGTCGCGAAGTTGCGGTAGCCCTCGACGCGCTGCGTGCTGAGCTTGATGTCGCGGCCCTGTGCCGCCATGGCCGACAGCGTGAAGCGCAGGGCATCGGCGCCGTACTTGTCGACGAGCGTCAGCGGATCGATGACGTTGCCCTTCGACTTCGACATCTTCGCGCCCTTCTCGTCGCGAACGATGGCGTGGATGTAGACGTCCTTGAACGGCACCTCGTCCATGAAGTTGAGGCCCATCATCATCATCCGGGCGACCCAGAAGAAGATGATGTCGAAGGCGGTGACCAGCGTCGCCGTCGGGTAATAATGCTTCAGCTCGGTCGTCTGTTCGGGCCAGCCCAGGGTCGAGAACGGCCAGAGCGCCGAGGAGAACCAGGTGTCGAGCACGTCCTCGTCGCGCGTCAGCGCGACGGTGTCGCCGTAATGCGCCATCGCCAGCGTCTGCGCCTCGGCTTCCGACTCGGCGACGAAGACCTCGCCATCCGGCCCGTACCAGGCCGGGATCTGGTGGCCCCACCAGAGCTGGCGCGAGACGCACCAGGGCTCGATATTCTCCAGCCAGTCGTAATAGACCTTGGTCCAGTTCTCGGGCGTGAACTTGGTGCGCCCGTCCTGCACCGCCTTGATCGAGCGCTGCGCCAGCGGCTTGACGTCGACATACCACTGGTCGGTGAGCCAGGGCTCGATCACGACATCCGAGCGGTCGCCATGCGGGACGGTATGGGTGTTCGGCTCGACCTTCGCGAGCAGGCCGCGCTCGGCCATCATCGCGACGACACGGCGGCGCGCAACGAAGCGGTCGGCGCCGTCGAGCGCGAGCGTCTCGGCCTCCGGCTTGGCACCGGCCAGGAAATCCTCGTTGCCGGCGAGCAGGATGCGCGCCTCGCCGTCGAGAATGTTGACGACGTCGAGCTGGTGGCGCTTGCCGACCTCGAAATCGTTGAAGTCATGGGCCGGCGTGATCTTGACTGCGCCCGTGCCCTTCTCGGGATCGGCATAGTCGTCGCCGAAGATCGGGATCACCCGGCCGACCAGCGGCAGCACCGCCTTGCGGCCGATCAGATGGCCGATCGTCTCGTTGTCGGGGTGAACCGCGACGCCGGTATCGCCGAGCATCGTCTCCGGGCGCGTCGTCGCCACGGTGATGAAGGTCGAGGCGTCGTCGGCGTCATAGGTCGCGCCTTCGAGCGGGTAATTGAAATAATAGAGATGGCCGTTCGGGTCGCGGCTCAAGGCCTTGTCGAGCTTGGCCGCGTCGAATTCGTCATCGCCGCCGCGCTGCCATTTGAACGTGCCGGTCTTCTCGACTTGCAGAACCTCGAGATCCGAGATCGCGGTCTGGAATTTCGGGTCCCAGTTCACCAGCCGCTTGGCACGGTAGACCAGGCCCTGCTTGTGCAGCCCGACGAAGACCTTGAGGACGGCGGCCGACAGCCCCTCGTCCATGGTGAAGCGCTCGCGCGACCAGTCGCAGGAGGCGCCGAGGCGGCGGAGCTGGTTGACGATCGTGCCGCCCGACTCTTCCTTCCACTTCCAGACCTCGGCGAGGAAGGCCTCGCGGCCCATCGAGCGGCGGTCAGTACGGTTCTCGGCGGCGAGCTTACGCTCGACGACCATCTGCGTCGCGATGCCGGCATGGTCGGTGCCCGGCTGCCAGAGCACGTCCTTGCCGCGCAGGCGCTCGAAGCGGCAGAGCACGTCCTGCAGCGTATTGTTGAGCGCGTGGCCCATATGCAGCGAGCCGGTGACGTTCGGCGGCGGAATCACGATGCAGTAGGGCTCGGCGCCGGGGGCCGCGCCCCTGCCCGCCTTGAAGGCCTGCGCCTCGTCCCAGGCCTTGCTGATCCGGGCCTCGACGGCGGCCGGTTCGAAAGTCTTGTCCATCATCGCATCGCTCGAACGCAGAAAGGCCGGGGAACCTGCCCCGGCCGGAAAAATCACGGGCCAAAAAGGTCTCGGCCCTTAAGAGCCCATGCGCAGGCCGCACGTCAACGTTTTCGATGATACGCGACCGCCGGCCAGCTCTGCATTGGCCTCAGGCGAGGTTCGACCACGGGAACCAGGGCGGCTTCACCCCGTTATGGGAGAGCCGACGAATTGCGGGCGTCGCCCCGGCGTTGTTCGAGGCCCTGAAACGACGAGCAGGAAGTGATGATGAAGCTCTTGGTTCACGCCCTCGGGGCCTGGTTCGTAGTCGAGGCCGCGTCAGGCCGCTATCCGCGCCCGATCGCCGTGGGCCTGACCATGCTGGTCTCGCGCCTGGGCGCCCCGGCAACGGCCCTCGCCATGGCAGGCTACGGTTTGATGCGCCTCAAGGACGCCGGCGCATTCGAGCGCGTCCAGCCTCAAACGCGGCGCCGTCGAACCAGCGGCAACGCCAGATAGCACCATGAATACGTGATAGGGACGCCGGGCGGCCGCCTCAGCTGCGGCCACCGCGCGCGACGCGCTCGATCTCGGTGCGGACCAGCCGCTCGACCATGGTCGGCAGGTTGTCGTCGAGCCAGGTCTTGAGCATCGGCTTCAGCATGTCCTTGACCAGATCCTCCAGCGTCCGCGCGTTGTTGCTGAGCACGGTCGAGGCGAGTTGGCCGAAGGCGTTGGTCACCACCGAACTGGCCTGATCCGACAACAGGCTCGCCATGTCGGGGACAGCCGCGAAAGCAGGCTGCGGTTGAGGCTGTGGCGGCTCAAACCGGACCGGGGTCGGCTGCGGCTCGGCTGCAGGGGCCGGCGGCTCCGGAGGCAGAGCCGCGACGGGCTCCTCATCGACGAAGGCGACATCGGATTCGTCCGGGACAGCGGCCGGCGGAACGGGCGCGGGCTCCGGCATGGGCGCGGCGACCAGAGCGGCCTCCGCCCCCAGGTCCAGCACGTCGTCGTCGATGGCGGCGACCGGCGCAGGTTCCGGCTCGACTGGCGGCGCGGCGGCCTCCTCGGCCGGCTTCGTCTCGTCATCCGAGATGATCCGGCGGATGGAGGCGAGGATCTCCTCCATCGACGGTTCGCTGGGCTTGGCTTGCGCGCTCATGAGTCAGACCGTTGGACACCGGGCGCGCCGACGGAATCAACGCCGCTCCAAGAGCGCAGTATTCCACGGCAGCGATGTCAGACAAGGCACCAACGGGCTCTCCCACAGGAGAAATCCGCTCTGTTGCCGGAATGTGCCGCGGCGCGGAGCCGACAGCCGCCCTTCAGCGGCCGTCGGGGGTCTGGGTGCCCCAGAGCTTGCCCTGCACCTGCTCGTAATGCTGGCGAGCGTCGTAGATCTCGGCCTTGAGCTTGAGCGACTGGGCGGAGAGCTTGCCGATCGCGGACAGCACCGCATAGGAGGCGACGACCCGGTCACGCTGCGCGACCACGAGGCTCGAGCGGGCGCTCACCAGCTCCTGCTGGGCGTTGAGGACGTCGAGCGTCGTGCGCTGGCCGACCTTCGCCTCCTCGCGGACGCCGGACAGAGCCGTGGACGCGGCTTCGACCTGCGCCTGGGCCGCGGTGATCTGAGCCTTGGCGGCTTCGTGCCCGCCCCAGGCGGAGACGACGGCGGCGCGCACGGTGTCGCGCTGGGTGTCAACCTCGATCCGGCGCTGGCCGGCCGTTTCCTTGGCCTGGCGGGTGCGGGCATAGATCTGGCCGCCCTCGTAGATCGGGATCGTCAGCGTGCCGACGAGGCTGGCCGAGAAGCGGTTGTCGCCGGAGAACTGGCTGTCATAGCGCTGCTGGACCACGCCGCGGACGCCGACGACGGGATAGAGATCGGCCTCGGTGACCTTGACCTGGAGTTCCGCGGCGTCGACGCCGTGCAGCGAGGCGATGATCGCCGGGTGGTTCGAGAGAGCCTGGGTCAGCGCGGTCGGCAGCGACTTCGGCAGCAGCCCCTCGACCGGCCGGGCCGGCGCGAGCGAGCGCGGCTCGGTGCCGACATTCTGGCGGAAGCGCGCCACGGAGGTCTTCAGGTTCGATTCGGCGAGAATCGCCTGCGAGCGGGCCGATGACAGGCGGGCTTCCGCCTGCGCAACGTCGGTGCGCGTCACTTCGCCGACCTGAAACCGGTCGCGCGTCTGGCGCAGCTGCTCCTCAAGCACCTCGACGTTGTTGCGGTTGAGGTTGAGGATCGCCGTGTCGCGCAGCACGTTCATGTAGGAGGTCGCGGCATCGAGCAGCACGTTCTGCTCGGTGTTGCGCAGCGTGGCGCGGGCGCCGAGCACCTGCGATTCGGACTGGCCGACGGCGCTGCGGGTCTTGCCGGAATCGAAGATGTTCTGGTCGACCTGCACGCCGACGCCCCGCGGACCAAGCCGGGACACGTTGGTGTTGTGGACCGACGAATTGCTGGCGAAGGCCGGAATGCCCGCTTCGGTGATGCTGGCGCCGATATCGGCCGAGGCCGTGATGCGCGGCCGGTAGCCCGCCTTCGCCTGCGGCACGTTCTCGTCGGTCGCACGGACCGAGGCGCGCTGCGCATTGAGGGTCGGATTGGCGGAATAGGCTCGCGCGAGCGCGGCGTCCATGGTTTGGGCCGAAACCGGCCCCGCCCAACCTCCGGCCAACGCCAGGGCGAAGGCGGCGGAGAGAGCAAGGCCGGAAATCTTGTCGTAGCGTTTATGCACTGGACGCCTCATGTGCGCACTGAAAGTCGCGCCCAGGCATCGCCCCAGCCTCGGCAGAGTTGCAATTTATACCCGTTCCGGCACCTCTCGCCAACGCATGGGGCGGTGCCGGAATGGTTTCGTTCGAACAGTGCCGTAAAAATGCGACACTTGTCGTCATCAGAAAACGAAGGCCGCGGGACGGCGGAACTCCGAGATAACAGGCGCAGCGGCGTCGAAAACGGGTCTTCCGGAGACGATTTCGCTGGATTTCAGATAGAGCATCACCCGTGCCGCCCGGCCCAGCCCCTCGACCACGATGAGCCGGCCTTCCGGCCGCAGCAGCGGGAAAAGCGTTTCGGGCACCATCTCGCAGGCCCCGCTGACGAGAATCGCGTCGAAGCTGGCAGCCGCCGGTTGCGCCGCCGTGATCGTCACATTGCCGGCTCCGGCGCGGCTCAGCGCCGATTCGGCCAGAGCGCGCGCCGCATTGTCAGGCTCCCAGAGCGTGGCCTTTGCGCCCATGTTTGCCATCAGCGCGGCGCCATAGCCGGAACCGCCGGCATATTCGAGCGCGGCCTCGCCCGGCTGGGGGTCCAAGAGCTGGATCATCCGCACCGCGACCATCGGGGTCATCAGCGCCCGGCCGGTGCCCGGCAGCGGGATCGACTGGTCGAGATAGGCGAGATGGGACAGGTTTCCGGGAACGAAAGCCTCGCGCGGCACCGAATCCGCCGCGGCCAGCGCGGCCCGATCGGTGATGTCATAGGTGCGCAGCTGGCAATCGACCATATTGCGGCGCAGCGAGGTGAAATCGTCCATACCCGAACTCTCCGTCCACGGCGCCGGTGCTGCAAGGCGCGGCCGATGCTCTGAAAGCCGCCACGAACCGGTGCAGCGATCGCGCCGTTCTTCCGCAGCTTTCTGTTCGAGGCTCGCGCAAAAGGCAAGCGCCGCCTGAGACCGCAGGCATGAACCAGCGGCGTTCAAGACGATCTGTCGATGTGAGGGGGAAGCTGGCTCCCGGAGCAGGATTCGAACCTGCGACCAATCGATTAACAGTCGATTGCTCTACCGCTGAGCTATCCGGGAACAACGTGGCGGCGTCTTAGCCGTGCGATCCGGATAGTGCAAGCCCCTTGCGAGCCGGCCAAGCAGATTTGTCGTCGTCGCTGTGGAAGATGCGATGCCGGGTTGCGGTGCGGCGCGGCTTGTGGTTATAGCGCTCTCGCTGAAGCGGCCGCGGCCGTTTTCGCAGGAAGGCCTCGTGGCGGAGTGGTTACGCAGAGGACTGCAAATCCTTGCACCCCGGTTCGATTCCGGGCGAGGCCTCCAATCTTCATAGCGCCGAAATCGCTGCGCTTTCCCAAGTTTCCAGGCTGCTGTCGTTTATCCCGCGCCCCGTGAGCCCATGCTCATCGGCGCCAGCAGGGCCGACCGCCTTGCGCGATGCCTTCCCTGCGAATTTTCCGGTCTTGGCCATCGGGCGCGAGCTTTAAAGCCCGCCTCCCAAAGCCCCTCAGTGCGCGGCGGAGCGAGGCCGAAACGAATCCGGTGCGACCCGCTCGGGGAATGTCAGGGACGACACTGCCACGATGACCGTCAGGCCGATGACGGCGAGCCAGAGCCAGAAGTCCAGGGGCGGCTTTTTCGGGTTGGTCATCATGCAAGGGACGCCCGAGACGCTCCCGGGTTCCCGGTCGTCAGCGATCAAGGTCGCAATCCCGACTTCTCTTGCGCGTATTCAGCCCTTTTGCGCGGCATTGGCGGCCGAATCCGGAACGGCCTTGCGGGAGCCGTCGCCCCGCCCCGGTCCCGCACCATGCTTGATCGCCAGGGTCAGTATCGTCCGGCCGACGGCTTCCGGCAGGTCGGCGTCCAGCATCACGCGCAGACGCCCGGTGCCGGCCTCGACAGCCGAAACCTCGAAGCCTGCGGGCTTGTGGTTCTGCCTCGTGCGCGGGCGGCGCGCGGCGAACAAGTTGTCCAGCCTCCGGCCCATCTCCCCGAGTTCGAGATCGAGTCCCGCTTCCTCCAATGCATCCATCTTTCAGCAACCGCTCATCTGGAACGATCGTTCAGGCTGTGATTCGCCTTAAGGATTTCGTTTACAGATCGTTAAAATTCTAGTTATTGACGCGTGCCTGTTCGGGGCGGAGTAGCGTCATGGTCGAAGCCATTCTGATAGCGGTCCTCATGGCCGGGACGGCAGGCGTGTCCTGGCTGATCGCAGATCTCCTGCATCAGCCTCTCGAAATCTGAGCCCGCGATAGCAGATTCGGCGCGCACCGGCTGCTTCTCGGAGGCTCCGTCCGAAAATCTTTCCTCTGGTCCGGGACCGTATCCGCATCGCCGCGTTGATCGCGAGACTGCGGTCCGCGCGGATCGCGGCTGGAGAGGAATGATGGCTGAACGCGCCCTGCACTGGTTCCGCAACGATCTGAGGCTGGCCGATAATCCAGCGCTCGCGGCCGCATCCGAGGCCGGGCCGGCCCTATGCCTCTACATCCTCGATACCGGACCCGATCGCCGCCCCATCGGCGCCGCCTCGCGCTGGTGGCTGTCGCGCTCGCTTCACGCCCTCGGCGAAGCGCTCGCAGCAAAGGGCGGGCGGCTCGTGCTGATGAGGGGCGATCCGGCGGTCTTGCTGCCGCGCATCGTGGCCGAGGCGGGAATCACCCACGTCACCTGGAACCGCCGCTACGAGGCTGCGGAGATCGCCCTCGACCGTAAGCTCAAGGAGGATTTGTCGGGGCGGGGAATCGATGTCCGCAGTTTCAACAGTCACCTCCTGAACGAGCCGTGGCAGGTCACCACGACCACCGGGCAGCCGATGAAGGTGTTCACGCCTTACTGGCGCGCGGCCCGTCAGAAAGGCGAGCCGGCTGCTCCGATTCCCGTTCCGACGCGAATCGAGGCACTGCCCCTGCCCGATTCGATCGAGGCGCTGGCAGTCTCGCTGCCCGATCTTGGCCTTGAGCCGCGAAAGCCCGACTGGGCCGGCGGTCTACGGGATGCATGGACGCCGGGAGAAGCAGGTGCTGCGGCGCGGCTCGATGATTTCATCGGCAGCGGGCTTGCCGGCTATGCCGAGGATCGCGACCGGCCGGACCGAGCAGCGACCTCGCGCCTGTCGCCGCATCTGCATTTCGGCGAGATCGGACCGCGACAGGTCTGGCACGCGCTCCAGCATGCTCGCGCCGCTGGCGAGGCCGCCGGATCGGAGCAGGACGCCGAGAAATTTCTTTCGGAGATCGGCTGGAGGGAGTTTTCCCACCATCTGCTGTTTAACAATCCGGAACTGGCGACGCGCAATTACGATTCGCGCTTCGACGCCTTTCCCTGGCGATCGGACGAGACGGCGCTGCGCCGCTGGCAACGCGGGCAGACCGGCGTCCCGCTCGTCGATGCCGGCATGCGGGAACTCTGGACGACCGGCTGGATGCATAATCGCGTGCGGATGGTCGTCGCCTCCTTCCTGATCAAGCATCTGCTGCAGGACTGGCGGGCGGGCGAAGCCTGGTTCTGGGACACGCTGGTCGATGCCGACGCAGCCAACAACGCCGCGAGCTGGCAATGGGTCGCGGGTTCCGGCGCCGACGCCTCGCCCTATTTCCGCATCTTCAACCCGGTGACGCAGGGCGAAACCCACGATCCCAAGGGCTCTTATGTCCGCCGATGGGTGCCGGAGCTGGCAGGGCTGTCCGACAAGGACGTCCACCAGCCCTGGAAGGCGTCGGAGAAGGCCCTGCGCGAGGCCGGTATTCGAATCGGCGAGACCTACCCTGCCCCGCTCGTCGACCTCGCCTTCGGGCGCCAGCGCGCGCTGGACGCCTTCGCCGCGATCCGCGGTCGCTGACCCGACTCAGCCGCTGCGCTCGGCGAAGCGGCTCATCAGCGCGAAATAGACGGGATAAGGCAGCAGGCGCGCGACCTTCAGGATCCAGGCGAGGCGGCGCGGCACGGTGATCTCGAAGCCGCCGCGCTCGAATCCATCAACGATTCGCCTTGCCCCGTCCTCCACCGTCTGCAGGAACGGCATCGGGAAGCGGCGGCCCTCGGTCATCGGCGTCTCGATAAAGCCGGGATTGACCAGTTGCAGGCGGATGCCGGCCGCCTCGCAGTCGAAGCGCATCGATTCGCAGAAATAGATCGCCCCCGCCTTCGCAGCACCATAGGCGGCCGCACCCGGCAAACCGCGATAGCCGACGAGCGAGGCATTGACCGCGATCTGCCCGGCAGCGCGGGCGATCATCCGCGGCTGCACGGCGAAGAAGCTCTTGGCGACGCCGAGCAGATTGACCCCGACGACCCGCTCGACGGTCTCGACATCGATCGCCCTGCCCTGCCCCGACGCGATGCCGGCATTGAGGAAAGCCAGCGCGATCGGCCCATGGATGCTCTCGATCGCATCGGTGACGTCGCGCATGCCCTGCCCATCGGTGACGTCGCCGGAATGGGCGACGATCCGGCCGGACAGGCCCTCGGCGCTGCGCGCGAGGCGCTCCAGCGCCTCCAGCCGCCGGGCGGTCACGGCGACCGTCCAGCCTCGGCGCGCCAGTTCGAGCGCAACCGCGGCCCCGATGCCGGAACTGGCACCGGTGATCCAGGCGACGCCGTCCTGCGGCTTCATGCGGGGCAAGGCCATGGCAGCTCCGGGTTGGCGGGACAGTCATCTAGGCATGAAAGCCCGCGCCCGGAAGCCATGCGTCCCAAATCATCCCCGGTATCCCGCCAATGAGGTGGCACCTCGGCGGCAATCGGTGCAGTCTGCGGGGCCGAAGGCGTTCCCGCGCCACCATGAGACACGAGACGATGCCGACCGAACTGCTCTTTCGACAGGATGCGTATCTCAGGGAAACGCCCGCGACGGTCGAAGCCGTGAATGAGCGTGGCGGCATCATCCTCGACCGCACCAATTTCTACGCGACCGGCGGCGGCCAGCCGGGCGATGCCGGCCATCTGCGCCGCTCCGACGGCAGCCAGATCACGATCGCCACCACGATCTACGATCCCGAGGACAAGAGCCGGGTCATCCATGTCCCGGCCGAAGGACAGGCCCTGCCGGCGCCCGGCGAGGCGGTGACGGTCGTGCTCGACTGGGAGCGCCGCTTCAAGCGCATGCGCATCCATACCGCGCTCCACCTGCTCAGCGTCGTGCTCGCCTTCCCGGTGACCGGCGGCTCGATCGGCGAGGGCGACGGGCGGCTCGACTTCGACATTCCCGAAGGCGGGCTCGACAAGGCCGAAATCTCCGAGAAGCTGAATGCGCTGGTCGCCCGCAACGCCGACGTCACCGAGCGCTGGATCACCGACGAGGAGCTCGACGCCAATCCAGGCCTGGTCAAGACGATGTCGGTGAAGCCGCCACGCGGCTCCGGCCGCGTGCGGCTCGTCGCCATCGGTGATATCGACCTGCAGCCCTGCGGCGGCACCCATGTCCGCAATACCGCCGAGATCGGCGCGGTCGTGGTCACCGATATCGAGAAGAAGGGCAAGCAGAACCGGCGCGTCCGGATCGCCCTCGCCTGAAAACACCAAGCTTAAGTGCCCAGAGGATACGCCTATGGCCCGTGAAGACGTCTTCGTTTCGACCGAATGGCTGGCCGAGCGCCTGAACGCGCCGGATGTCATCGTCGTCGATGCCTCCTGGTACCTGCCGGCGCATGGCCGCGACCCGCATGCCGAATTCGCCGAACGCCGCATTTCCGGCGCGGTGCATTTCGATATCGACGGGGTCAAGGACACCACATCCAACCTGCCCCATATGCTGCCGCGGCCGGATGCCTTTGCGGCAGCTGTCGGCGCCATGGGCATCGGCGACGGCATGCGCATCGTGGTCTATGACGGGCTCGGCCTGTTCTCGGCGCCGCGCGTGCGCTGGACCTTCCGCACCTTCGGCGCCAAGGACGTCGTCATCCTCGACGGCGGTTTCCCGAAATGGGAGCGCGAGGGCCGGCCGATCGAGCACGGCCCGCCGCGCGCTCGCGCCGCCCGCAGCTTCACCGCCCGTCTCGACCATTCAGCCGTCGCCAACGCCGACGATGTCGCGAAAGCGCTCGCCGCCGGCAATGCCCAGGTGGTCGACGCGCGCCCGGCCGACCGCTTCCGCGGCGAGGCGGCCGAGCCGCGCCCCGGCGTGCGCTCCGGCCATATGCCCGGCGCCCTCAACGTGCCGGCGACCGCGCTCATCGCCGATGGCAGCCTGAAGGATTCGGCCGCCATCGCAGCCGCCTTCGCTGATGCCGGCGCCGATCTCGACCGGCCCTTGATCACGAGCTGCGGTTCCGGCGTCACCGCCGCGATCCTCGCAACGGCGCTGGAGACGATCGGCAAGCCGGCCCGCGCGCTCTATGACGGTTCCTGGTCCGAATGGGGCGCGAGCGACCGGCCGGTCTCGACGGGGCCGGCGAAGAAGGGCTGAGACAGTCTGCGCCTGCGCAAGCGAGGAGGACGACATGAGTCACGATCATTCTCACGATCACGACCATCCGCACGATCACAGCCATGATGGCGAACCGCGCTGGAAGCATGACGGCGTGCGCGTCATCTCCGGCGACAAGCTCGATCCCAACACGGCGCAGACGCCCGGCATGTTCCGGCAGGCGGCGATCAACCATGCCCGCGTCGGCGCCCAGAAGATTTGGGCCGGCACGGTCGCGATCGAGCCCAACGCCAAGACCGGCGTGCACCATCACGGCGAGCTCGAAAGCGTGATCTATGTGGTGAGCGGCAAGGCGCGGATGCGCTGGGGCGAGCGGTTGGAATTCGTCGCCGAGGCCGGCCCGGGCGATTTCATCTATGTGCCGCCTTTCGTGCCGCATCAGGAGATCAACGCCGATCCCGACAACCCGCTGCAATGCGTGCTGGTGCGCTCCGACAACGAGGCGGTGGTGGTCAACATCACCGATGTCGACCCGGTCGAGAAGCCGGAAGAGGTCTACTGGGTCGATCCGATCCACAAGCACCCGCACGGGTAAAGAGGGACGCCATCTTGCCTGTCGAACTGCGTGAGATCACCGCGGCGACGGTCCGCACCATCTGCGGGCTCGAGGTCGCGGAGGAGCAGCGCGAGAATGTCGCGCCGGTCGCGATCTCGATCGCACAGGCGCATTTCGAGCCGCGTGCGACCTTCCGGGCGATCTATGCCGGCAACGAGCCCGTCGGCTTCATCCTCTGGCGCGACGACGACAAGCCGGGCAGCGCCTATCTCTGGCGCTTCATGGTCGATCGCCGGCATCAGGGGAAAGGCTATGGGCGCGCAGTTCTGGAGCAGCTCTTCGCCATGCTGAAAGCGCAAGGCGTCACCACGCTCAGCGCCAGCGTCGTCCGTGGCGAGCACAGCCCGTTGGGGTTCTACCTGTCGATCGGCTTCATCGAGGCCAACGAAGTCACGAGCACCGGCGAATGGCTGATCCTGAAGAGCCTTTAGCCAGAACGACGGTCTAGCCCGTTTCGAAATCGCCGGGCTGCGGCGGGGCGATCGGCGTGAACAGCGTGCGGTCCGGCTTGATGTCGATGAGCGGCGTCTCGTCGAGGCAGTCGAGCCCGCGCACCAGCAGCACCCGCCCTTCCCGCGCCACCAGCGTCGCGATCGAAGTGCCGATCGGGTTGGGCCGGACCGGCGTGCGCAGCGCGAAGGTGCCGTGCGTCTCGCCGTTATTGGCCGGGCTCTGACGGACGAGGTCGCGGCGCGACTGGTGCAGCCAGTAGAGCACCTCCAGCCGCTCGAAGCGCTCGACGCCTTCCAGCGCCTCGTCCCAGGGCGGGAACAGCTCGATGCGGCAGACCGGCCCGTCCGCCCTGCCCTGGCGCGGACAGGTGAGCCGCGAGGTCCAGGGCGTGCGGATCGTGCCGATGAAGACGAGGCCGGCATCGGTCGCCTGCGGCGGCGCCACAGCGACCTCCCTCTCGCGAATCTCGTTCTCGCGGACCATGTGGGCGAGCCCGTCAGTCGATCGCGATCATCACATCGGACGCCTTCACCACGGCGTAGGCCTCCTTGCCGACGGCGAGGCTGAGATCGTCCACCGCCGCATTGGTGATCGAGGAGGTGACGATCGCGCCGCCGATATCGATGCGGACATGGGCTGTCGTCGCGCCCTTGGTGATCTCGACGATCCTGCCCTTGAGCTGGTTGCGGGCGCTGATCTTCATGGCTCGTCCTCTCCTTGCGACAACGCGGCCGCCGCCGCGCCTTGACTTGGGTCGGGGGGCGCGGCAACCATCGTTATATCCGACGATATACAACGCGAAATTCGAGCGAGGAACAACATGTTGAAGCGCCGCACCCTGCTGGGCATGGGCCTGGCCCTTGCCGTGAGCTTTGCTCCCGCCTTCGAAGCCGCGCAGGCGCAGACGAAGGACCTCGTCATCTTCGCCGCCGCCAGCATGAAGAACGCGCTGGACGAGGTTGCCGCCAACTGGGTCAAGGAAAGTGGCAAGCCCGCTCCGAAGATCTCCTATGCCGCCAGCAACACGCTGGCGAAGCAGCTCGAGAACGGTGCCCCGGCCGATCTCTTCGTCTCGGCCGATCTGGACTGGATGGACTATGCCGCGAGCAAGAACCTGATCAAGCCGGATACCCGCGTGAGCCTGCTCGCCAACCGCATCGTGCTGGTCGCCGGCAAGGATTCGACCGCCAAGCTCGACCTCAAGCCCGGTGCCGATGTCGCGGGTGCCGTTGGCGCAGGCCGGCTCGCCATGGGCAATGTCGATTCCGTCCCGGCCGGCAAGTACGGCAAGGCCGCGCTGGAGAAGCTCGGCGCCTGGGACAAGGTGAAGGACAAGATCGCGCAGGCCGACAATGTCCGCGCCGCTTTGCTGCTGGTCTCGCGCGGCGAGGCCCCGCTCGGCATCGTCTACGCGACTGACGCCGCCGCCGACCGCCAAGTCAAGGTCGTCGCGACCTTCCCCGAGGATTCGCATCCCCCGATCGTCTACCCGGTCGCCGTCACCAAGGATTCGGCCAATCCCGACGCGCAGGCCTTCCTGACATATTTGCGTAGCGCCGCCGCCCGGCCCGTCTTCGAGAAGCAGGGCTTCACGGTCCTCAACAAGGCCGCCAGCTCTTCGTGATCGCCGCCTCGTGACCGACTGGCTTACGCTTTCGCCTGAAGAATGGACGGCGGTGAGGCTCAGCCTCATCGTCGCGACGACCGCCATGCTCGCGAGCCTCCCCTTGGGGCTCGCGGTTGGCTTGCTGCTGGCGCGTGGGCGCTTCTGGGGCAAGTCCCTGCTCGACGCCATCGTCCATATGCCGCTGATCCTGCCGCCGGTGGTGACGGGCTATCTGCTGCTCGTCGGCTTCGGCCGGCGCGGGCCGATCGGACAGTTCCTCTACGACTGGTTCGGGATCGTGCTGTCCTTCCGCTGGACTGGCGCAGCGCTCGCCTGTGCCGTGATGGGCTTTCCGCTGATGGTCCGTGCCATCCGGCTCTCGATCGAGGCCGTCGACCGCAAGCTCGAATCCGCTGCCGGCACATTGGGCGCGAGCCCGATCTGGGTCTTCCTCGTCGTCACCTTGCCGCTTTGCCTGCCCGGCATCATCGCCGGCATGATCCTGTGCTTCGCCAAGGCGATGGGCGAATTCGGCGCGACGATCACCTTCGTCTCCAATATCCCCGGTGAGACGCAGACCCTGCCCTCCGCGATCTACACCTTCACGCAGGTGCCCGGTGGCGATGCCGGCGCTATGCGATTGACGCTGATCTCGATCGTGATCTCGGTCGCGGCGCTCTTTCTGTCCGAACTGATGGCCCGCATCGTCGGGCGCCGGATCAACGTCGAATGACGGATGTCCTCGACATTGCCGTCCGCCACAGGCTCGGAGACTTCACGCTCGATTCGAGCTTCACCTCCGACGGGCGCCTGACCGCCCTGTTCGGCAGCTCGGGCTCGGGCAAGACCTCGCTGGTCAATGTCATCGGCGGGCTGATCCGCCCCGATTCCGGCCATGTCCGCGTCGATGGCGAGACGCTGGTCGATACCGAGCGCGGCATCTTCCTGCCGAAGCATCGCCGCCGCATCGGCTATGTCTTCCAGGAGGCGCGGCTGTTTCCGCACCTCACCGTGCGGCAGAACCTGCTCTTCGGGCACTGGTTCGTGCCGCGCGCCCAGCGCAAGCCGGCCGAGCTCGACAAGGTGCTGGAGCTGCTGGGGATCGGCCATCTGCTGCACCGGAGACCGGGCGGCCTTTCGGGCGGCGAGAAGCAGCGCGTCGCCATCGGCCGCGCGCTGCTGGCTCAGCCACGCCTGCTGCTGATGGACGAGCCCTTGGCGGCGCTCGACGAAGCCCGCAAGGCCGAGATACTCCCGCATATCGAGCGCCTGCGCGACGAGGCCGGCATCCCGATCGTCTATGTCTCGCATGCGCTGGCCGAGGTCGCACGCCTCGCCACCACCGTCGCCATGGTCGAGAACGGGCGCGTCGCGGCCTGCGGGCCGACGGCCGATATCCTCTCCCGCCCCGATCTGGCGGCACGGCCGGGCGCGCCGGAGGCGAGCACGCTGCTCTCCGCCGAGGTCGCCGGCTTCGAGGAGGCTTTCGGACTGGCACGGCTGAAGACGCCGGCCGGGCCATTGACGATCGCGCGCGCCGCGCTGCGGCAGGGCCAGCGCATCAAGATCCGCATCCTGGCGAGCGACGTGATGCTCAGCCTCGGTCAACCGGCCGGGATCAGCGCGCTCAACGTGTTGCCGGGCACGGTCTCCGAGATCGGCGAGCGCAGCGGCGCCGGCGGCAGTACCGTGCACCTGCTCATCGCTTGCGGCGAGGCGAAGCTGGCGGCGCGCCTGACGGCGAAATCCCTCGCCCTGCTCGGCCTGGCGCCCGGCAAGCCGGTCCATGCGGTGATCAAGAGCGTCTCCGTCGAGATGCCTTGAAGCGGGCGCCGCACGACCTTCTCAAAAAGTCATGCAATCAACCTTGACCTTCCCATAATGGGAAACCTTATATCGCCTGTCATCACCATGAAGGAGACGGCGATGACGGTCATCGACAGGAGCAGGAACGACCTCGAAACCCTTGATCTGGGCGTCGAGGGCATGACCTGCGCGAGCTGCGTCGCCCATGTCGAGCGCGCCATCGCGGCGGTGCCGGGCGTCGATGCGGTCTCGGTCAATCTCGCGACCGAGCGGGCGCATGTCAGCTTCGCCAAGGACGGCACCGACCTGAAGCAGGTCGAAGCGGCGGTCCGCCAGAGCGGCTACACCCCGGTCGAGACCACGATCGAATTGTCGGTCTCGGGCATGACCTGCGCCTCCTGCGTCGGCCATGTCGAGAAGGCCTTGCGCGCCGTGCCCGGCGTGGTCGAGGCCACCGTCAACCTTGCGACCGAGCGCGCTAGCGTGAAGGCGCTCGCCGGCAACGAGATCATCCCTGCCCTGACGAAGGCCGTGGCCGGCGCCGGCTATGAGGCGAGCCCCATCGTCGCAGCCGATGGCGATGCCGACACGCGCCGGCAAGCTGCCAAGGACGAGGAACAGGGCAAGCTGCTGCGCTCGGTCATCCTCGCCGGTTTGCTGACGCTGCCGCTGCTCGTCATCGAGATGGGCAGCCATATGGTCCCCTCTCTGCACCACTGGCTTGCCGGGACCTTCGGCGAGGGAAACGTGCGCGTCTTCTCCTTCGCGCTGGCGACCATCGTCCAGTTCGGGCCGGGCCTCGTCTTCCTGCGCAAGGGATTCCCGGCCCTGCTGCGGCTGGCGCCGGACATGAACTCGTTGGTCATGCTCGGCACCGGCGCGGCCTATCTCTATTCGAGCGTCGCGACCTTCCTGCCGGACCTGATGCCGGCCGGTACTGACGGCACCTATTTCGAATCGGGCGCGGTGATCGTGACGCTGATCCTGCTCGGGCGCTGGTTCGAGACCCGCGCCAAGGGCCGGACCGGCGCCGCCATCCGCAGCCTGATCGCGCTCCAGCCCAAGACCGCCCGCGTGCTGCGCGACGGCGCCGAGAGCGATGTCGCGGTCGACGGCGTCCGCCCCGGCGACGTCGTCATCCTCAGGCCGGGCGAGCGCGTTCCGGTCGATGGTGAGGTCATGGACGGCACCTCCTTCGTCGATGAATCGATGATCACCGGCGAGCCCGCGCCCGTCCGCAAGGAAGCCGGCAGCACCGTCACCGGCGGCACCGTCAACGGCTCCGGCGCGCTGCGTTTCACCGCCCAGAAGGTCGGCTCCGACACACTGCTCGCCCAGATCGTGCGCACCGTTCAGGCCGCACAGGGCGCCAAGCTGCCGATCCAGGCGCTGGTCGACCGCGTCACGCTCTGGTTTGTCCCGGTCGTGATCGGGCTGGCCCTGGTGACCTTCGCGGTCTGGCTCACCTTTGGTCCGAGCCCGGCTCTGTCGCATGCGCTGGTCAATGCCGTCGCGCTGCTGATCATCGCCTGCCCCTGCGCCATGGGCCTGGCCACCCCGACCTCGATCATGGTCGGCACCGGCCGTGGCGCCGAGCTCGGCATTCTGTTCCGGCAGGGCGACGCCTTGCAGGCGCTGAAGGACGTCGAGATCGTCGCGCTCGACAAGACGGGCACGCTGACCAAGGGCAAGCCCGAGCTCACCGATATCGAGCCGGCGAATGGCTTTGCGGCCAACGACGTGCTGCGCCTCGTCGGCTCGGCCGAGAACCGCTCCGAGCATCCGCTGGCGCTGGCGCTGGTCGCAGCCGCCAAGGCGCGGAACCTCACCCTCGCCGAGCCGGCCGATTTCACCAGCGATCCGGGCCGCGGCGTCACCGCGATGGTCGAGGGCCGCAAGGTCGCGATCGGCGGTCACCGGCTGATGGAAGACGCCGGTCTCGACATTGCGCCCTTCGCTGCCCGCGCCAAGGCGCTGGCCGAAGCCGGCAAGACGCCGCTCTATGCCTCGATCGACGGCCGGATCGCCGCTGTGATCGCCGTCGCCGACGCGGTGAAGGAGACCACGCCCGCGGCCATCGCCGCCCTGCACAAGCTCGGCCTCAAGGTCGCGATGGTGACCGGCGACGACCGGCGCACGGCGGAAGCGGTCGCGCGCGGCCTCGGCATCGACGAGGTCTGGGCCGAGGTGCTGCCGACCGACAAGGCCGAGGTGGTGAAGCGCCTGCAGAGCCGTGGCGCCAAGGTCGCCTTCGTCGGCGACGGCATCAACGACGCCCCTGCCCTCGCTCAGGCCGATGTCGGCATCGCCATCGGCACCGGCACCGATATCGCGATCGAGAGCGCCGATGTCGTGCTGATGTCCGGCGACGTCATGGGCGTGCCCCGTGCGATCGCGCTGTCGCAGGCGGTGATTTCCAACATCCGCCAGAATCTCGCCTGGGCCTTCGGCTACAACGCCCTGCTGATCCCGGTCGCGGCCGGCGTGCTCTATCCGGCCTTCGGCATCCTGCTCTCGCCGGTCTTCGCCGGGCTCGCCATGGCGCTGTCGAGCGTCAGCGTCGTCAGCAATGCACTGCGGCTGAAGCGTTTTCAGGTTCCGGCTTCGCACGGACAGGAGGTCTGAGATGAATATCGGCGAAGCCGCAACCCGCTCCGGCGTCAGTGCCAAGATGATCCGCTATTACGAGAGCATCGGCCTGATCACCGCGCCGGCCCGCACCGCGGCGCAATACCGGGTCTATGCCGATGACGACGTACATACGCTGCGCTTCGTGCGCCGCTCGCGCGATCTCGGCTTCTCGCTGGAGGAGACGCGCGAATTGCTGGCGCTCTGGCGCGACAAGAGCCGGGCCAGCGCCGATGTGAAGAACCTCGCCATGGCGCATGTGCGCGAGCTCGAGGAAAAGGCTGCCGAACTCAAGGCCATGGCCGACACGCTCCGGCATCTGGCGACGCATTGCCATGGCGACCACCGGCCGGATTGCCCGATTCTCGCGGATTTCGCCGCCACCACGCCGACGCAAGGCAAAGCCTGAGACGCTGCTCCGCCATGCGCTGAATGTCTGGACGGAGCGGTGCGACATTGCTCATATGCGCCTGCCCACCAGAGGCGGGTCCGGCCCGGCCACATCGGCCCCGTCGGGGAATCCGTCTCTCAACAAAAGACGGGGAACGCCCACGCGTTCTCCAGGCGGAACGACAATGGACAATCGAAACGATCTCTGGCGGCATGTCGATGCGAACAAGGAGCGGCTGATCGCACTCTCAGACCGGGTCTGGGGCATGCCGGAGGTGTGCTACACCGAGAAGCGCTCCGTCGCCGAGCATATCGCCGAATTGAAGCACCAGGGCTTCAAGATCACCGAGAATGTCGCCGATATCCCGACCGCGGTGATCGGCGAAGCCGGCGAAGGCGGCCCGGTCATCGCCTTCCTCGGTGAGTACGACGCGCTGCCCGGTCTCTCGCAGGAAGCCGGCGCTTCCGAGCACAAGGAAATCGAGACCAACGGCCATGGCCATGGCTGCGGCCATAACCTGCTGGGCTCGGCCGCGATGCTCGCCGCCGTGGCGATGAAGGAGTGGCTCGCCGAGAACAAAATTCCCGGCCGCGTGCGCTATTACGGCTGCCCGGCCGAGGAAGGCGGCGCCGCCAAGGCCTTCATGGTCCGCGCCGGCGCCTTCGACGACGCCGATGTCGCCATCTCCTGGCACCCGTCGAGCTTCTGGGAGGTCGCTCCGGCGCTCGCGCTCGCCAATACCCGCGCCGATTTCGTCTTCACCGGCCGCGCCTCGCATGCCGCTGCCGCGCCCCATCTCGGCCGTTCGGCGCTCGACGCCGTCGAGTTGATGAATGTCGGCGTCAACTACATGCGCGAGCATATGCCGTCCGACGCGCGCGTTCATTACGCGCTGCTCGACACCGGCGGCATCGCGCCGAACGTCGTCCAGGCCCATGCCCGCGTGCGCTACTCGATCCGCGCCCGTGATCTTCGCGGCATGCTGGAGCTCGTCCAGCGCGTGAAGAAGATCGCCGAAGGCGCGGCCCTGATGACGGAAACCAAGATGGAGATGCGCATCGTCAGCGCCGTTTCCGATCTTGTCGCCAACACGCCGCTCGAAGAGGCCCTGCACAAGGTGATGGCCGAACTCGGCGCGCCGCATTTCGACGATGCCGACAAGGCCTATGCCGAGAAGATCCGCGGCACGCTCTCGCCGCAGGAGATCGCCTCGATCTGGCGCACCATCGGCATGCCCGATACCGGCGCGCCGCTCGCCGACTTCCTCGTGCCGCGCGACGCCAAGCGCAACCCGGCGATCGGCTCGACCGATATCGGCGACGTGAGCTGGGCGGTGCCGACCGTGCAGGCCCATGCGCCGACGGTCGCGATGGGCACGCCGTTCCACACCTGGCAGGTCGTGGCGCAAGGCAAGTCCCCGGCCGCGCACAAGGCGATGGTCCATGTCGCCAAGGCGATGGCCGCGACCGGCGCTGCCGTGCTGAGCGATCCCGCCCTGATGGCCGCCGCCAAGGCCGACCACAAGGCCCGCCTCGGCAAGGAAGGCTACACCTCGCCGCTGCCGCCCGAAGTGAAGCCGCCGCTGACGATGTCGCTGGGCTGATCGTCCTCGCGCTTCAAAACTGATGCAGACGCATCCCGGGTGGCCAGACGGTCGCCCGGGATGTTTCGTTTTCAGCGCTGTATCGCGATTGAACGAACACATATGATCCCGGAGAATGCGCCTTTGCCGCCCGCCGGCAGAATCGCCACCCGGAGTCAGCATGGATCGCGCAGAGGAATCGGAAGAGGGGCTCGGCCGGCATCACCGCACGGCCAGCGGCCAGGCCGATTCCGCGATGCCCGAACCCGTCGACCTCGCCGGCTATGTGCTGGACGAGCAGTTCGGCTTCCTGCTGCGGCAGATGCAGCAGCGCTATGTCGCAATGTTCCTGGAGATGATGGGCGAGGACGGGCCGACGCCGCCGCAATTCGCGGCCCTCTGCCGGCTCGCCGTCGACGGGCGGATTTCGCAGAACCAGCTCGGCCGCATGACGGCGATGGACCCGGCCACGATCCGAGGCGTCGTAACGCGGCTGGCCGAACGCGGGCTGGTCGAGCGCCTGCACGACCCCGATGACAAGCGCCGCGTGCTGGTGCAGCTCGGTGCGCGCGGCCGCGAATTGCTGCCGACTTATGTCGAGCGCGCCAAGGCGATTACCATTGCGGCGCTGGACCCGATGGCGGAGCCGGAAGTCGAGCCTCTGCTCGACGTGATGCGGCGCCTGCTCTCGGGCTTCAGACCGCCAGATACTGGCTCCGCGCCGCCTCGTCGGCCTTGAGCGCCGCCATCGTATCGTCGAAGCGGATCAGCCCCTTCTCGATGATCACGGCGCGGTCGGCGATGCTGCCGGCGAAATGCAGATTCTGCTCGGTGAGCAGCACGGACAGCCCCTCGCCTTTCAGTACGCGGATGGTCTGCGCCATTGCCTCGACGATGACCGGCGCGAGTCCCTCGGAGGGCTCGTCGAGCAGCAGCAGGCGCGGATTGCCCATCAGCGTGCGGGCGATGGTCAGCATCTGCTGCTCGCCGCCGGACATGGCCCCGCCCGGCCGGTCGCGCATGCGGCCGAGATTGGGGAAGAGATCGAACAGACGCTCGGGCGTCCAGCGCGGCGCGCCCTTGCGGGGCGGCTGACGGCCGACCTCGAGGTTCTCCATCACGGTCAGGTCGGAGAAGACGCGCCGATCCTCCGGGACATAGCCGACGCCAAGCCGGGCGATGGCGAAGGGCTCGCGACCGGCGATCTCCTTGCCCTCGAAGCGGATCGAACCCTGCGGCTGCGGCACCAGCCCCATCACCGTCTTCATCGTCGTCGATTTGCCGGCGCCGTTGCGGCCCATCAGCGCGACGACCTCGCCTGCTCCAACCGAGAAGCCGACGCCGTGCAGGATCTTGGCGCGGCCGTACCAGGCCTCGACGCCCGCGAGTTCGAGGAGCGCCTTCATCAATGCCCTCCCGAGGTCGCGCCGGAGCCAAGATAGACCGCGCGCACCTGCGGGTCGTTGCGGACCTCGGCGCTGGTGCCCGATGCAATCAGGCGCCCGCGATCGAGCACCAGCACGCGGTCGGCATGGGCGAAGACGACATCCATGTCGTGCTCGGTGAACAGCACGGCGATACCGCGCTCCCGCGCGATGCGGGCGGTCAGCGCCATCAGGGCGATGCGCTCCTGCGGCGCCATGCCGGCGGTCGGCTCGTCCATCAGCAGCAGCTTCGGCGCATTGGCGAGCGCGACCGCAAGCTCGACGCGCTTCAGGTCGCCATAGGCGAGCACGCCGCAGGCACGCTCAGCTTGGGCGGTCATGCCGACCTGAGCGAGCAATGCATCCGCCGCCTCGCGGTGGCGCCCATCGGCGCGGCCGATCAGGCGCCAGCTTTCGCCCTCATGCGAGATCAACGCCATCTGGACGTTCTCGCGCACGGTCATCGAGGCGAAGGTCGCGGTGATCTGGAAGGTGCGGCCGACACCGAGCCGCCAGATTTTGCGCGGCTCAAGCCCGGTGATCGGCCGGCCCACCAGCAGCACCTCGCCGCGATCGGGCTTGAGCTGCCCGTTCAGCATGTTGAAGCAGGTCGTCTTGCCGGCGCCGTTGGGGCCGATCAGCGCGACCAGCTTGCCGGCCTCGACCGAGAAGGACACGCCGTCGACCGCCTTCACGCCGCCGAAGGACCGGGCGAGGTCGCGGGCTTCGAGGACGGCAGGCATGGGCGCGCTCATGCCGTTGCCGTCGCTTGCGCCGCGCTCTCGCGCCGGGCGCGCCAGAACAACCAGGTACCAACGAGGCCGCGCGGGAACAGCACGACCAGCAGCACGATCGAGAGCCCGAGGCCGAAGCGCCAATAGGCTGTCAGCTTCATCAATTGCTCATTGAGGCCCATATAGGCGAAAGCGCCGACGACCGGCCCGGCAACCGTCTGCACGCCGCCGAGCAGCACCATCAGCAGGGCATCGACCGAGCGTGGGATCGCCATATAGGTCGGGAAGACCGAGCCCTTCGAGAAGGCGAAGAGCCCGCCGGCAATACCCGCAGCGATCGCGGCGATGACGAAGGCCGCCCATTGCAGGCGCCCGACATCGAGCCCGATCGCCTCGGCCCGCAAGGGGCTGTCACGGCCGGCGCGCAAGGCGTAGCCGAAGGGCGCGAAGATGATGACGCGCAGCGCCACGATCACGATCACGGCGATGGCGAGCGCGAGGTAGTAGAACACGGTCTTGGGCACCGCCCAGGCCGAGGGCCAGACGCCGAGGATGCCGTTGTCACCGCCTGTCAGGTCGACCCATTGGAAGGCCGTCGCCCAGGCGATCTGCGCGAAGGCCAGCGTCAGCATGGCGAGATAAACGCCCGAGAGCCGCACGCAGAACCAGCCGAAGATCGCGCCCGCGATGCCGGCCATGAGAGGCGCCAGCATCAGCGCCTCCTCCATCGGGCTGCCCAGCCATTTCACCGCCAGCGCCGCGCCATAGGCGCCGAGGCCGAAATAGGCGGCATGGCCGAAGGAGGTGATGCCGCCCGGCCCCATCAGCAGATGCAGCGAGGCGGCGAAGACCGCGAAGATCACGAGATCGGTCAGGGTCAGGACGATATGATCAGGCACGACGAGCGGCGCGAGGACCAGCAGGCTGAGCGCGACCGCTCCGAACAGCTTCGCCGCGCCATCGGCCGGGCGCAGCAGGAAGAGCTGGCCGGCATGGCCGCGCGGCTCGCTGGCCGCCTTGCCGAGCAGGCCATGCGGCCGGACGATCAGGACCGCCGCCATCACCAGGAAGACGAGGACCAGCGTGATCTTGGGCAGGATCAGGATGCCGAAGGCATGGAGCACGCCGATCAGCACGGCCGCGAGATAGGCCCCCGTCACGCTGCCGAGCCCGCCGACGACCACGACGACGAAGGCCTCGGCGATCATCGAGAGGTCCATGTGGAGGTTGATCGCCTCGCGCGGGAGCTGAAGCGCGCCGCCGAGCCCCGCCAGCGCCGCGCCGAAGGCGAAGACCGAGGTGAAGAGCAGGCGCTGGTTGACGCCGAGCGCGCTCACCATCTCGCGGTCCTGCGTCGCCGCCCGGATCAGCACGCCCCAGCGCGTCCGATGGAACAAGAGCCAGATCAGGCCGAGCACGACCGGCCCGACCGCAATCAGGAAGAGTTCGTAGCTCGGGAAGCGATTGTCGAACAGGACGACGAAGCTGCGGAAGCCCGGCGCGCGCGGGCCGAGCTTGTCCTCCGGCCCCCAGGTCGCCAGCGCGATATCCTGCAGCATCAACACGACGCCGAAGGTCGCGAGCAACTGGAACAGCTCCGGCGCCTGATAGATCCGCCTGAGGATCAGGACCTCGACGAGCACGCCGGCGAGGCCGGTGAGCAGCACGGCAATGATCACGCCGCCCCAGAAGCCGAACGGATCGGCCGGGCCAAGCCAGGTCACCAGCGTGAAGGCCAGATAGCCGCCCAGCATGTAGAGCGAGCCATGGGCGAAGTTCACGATGCGCGTGACGCCGAAGATGATCGACAGCCCGCACGCCACCAGGAACAGCGACGACGCCGAGGCCAGGCCGTTCAGGGTCTGGGTGAGGACGAGATCAAGCATGTCGTCTCGGGTGGGCGATGGGCTTCGTGAACGGTCGGAACATATCGAGGTTCGGCGTCGCTGGCGCTCTTTGGAGCCACGCCGTCACTCCGGGGCTTCGCGTCAGCGAAGAGCCCGGAACCCATGAACACAGCGCTGCTCCAGTCGTCATGCTCGCCCCTGTGGCGAGCATCCACGTCTTGAACACGGCCTTCGACCAGCAAAGACGTGGATGGTCGGGACAAGCCCGACCATGACGGAGATGTCGTGCCATGGGTTCCGGGCTCGGGCCTGCGGCCCGACCCGGAATGACGATGCGGTTCCTGCTCAGCCTATGATCGGACGCAGCTTGCGGACCTCATCGTCGCTCGGGAGATACTTGGCGCCGTCGCGATAGCTCCAGTCGACCATCACGCCCTTGCCGTTCTTCAGCGCGCTCCTGCCGACATAGGCGCCGAGCGTCGACTGGTGGTCGATCTTGCGGAATTCGATCGGGCCGAAGGCCGAGCCGAATTTCAGCCCCTCGAAGGCGTCGACGAGCTTCTCGTTGTCGGTGGAGCCCGCCTTCGCCAGCGCCGCGGCGATGGCCTGCACCGTCTCGTAGCCGACGACCGAACCAAGCCGCGGATAGTCGTTGTACTTCGCCTTGTAGGCATCACGGAACTTGATGTGCTCCGGCGTCTGCAGGTCGGCATGCGGATAGCCGGTGATGATCCAGCCTTCCGGCGTCTCGGCGCCGAGCGTATCGAGATATTCCGGCTCTCCGGTCAGCATCGAGACGACCTGCCGGCCCTCGAACAGGCCGCGCGTATTGCCGGCGCGGACGAAATTGGCGAGGTCGACCGCGAAGGTGACGTTGAAGATCGCCTCGGGCTTGGCCGCCTCCAGCGCCTGGACCGTGGCGCCGGCATCGATGCGGCCGAGTGCCGGGAACTGTTCGGCGACGAAGGTCACGTCCGGGCGCGCCTTCACCAGCAATTCCTTGAACCACTTCACCGCCGACTGGCCGTACTCGTAGTTCGGCGCAACGATCGCCCATTTCTTGGCCGGGAGCTTCGCAGCTTCCTCGACCAGCATCGCAGCCTGCATGTAAGTCGAGGGCCGCAGCCGGAAGGTGTAGCGATTGCCCTTCGACCAGACGAGCGCGTCCGCCAGGGGCTCGGAGGCGACATAGAGCCGCTTGTTCTGGTTGGCGTAGTCGGCGAGCGCGAGGCCGACATTGGAGAGGAAGCCGCCGGCGATGATGTCGACCTTCTCGGCTGTGGCGAGATCGGCGGCATGGCGCACGGCATCCTCGGGCTTGCCGGCATCGTCGCGGAAGACGGTCTCGAGCTTGCGGCCGAGCACGCCGCCGGCCGCGTTGATCTGCTCCTGCGCCAGCTCCCAGGCCTGCCGATAGGGTTTCAGGAAGGCGGGCTGGGCGGTATAGGAGTTGATCTCGCCGATGCGGATCGGCCCCGCGCCCTGGGCGCGCACCAGCTGGGGAACGCCGAGGGCAAGCGTGCCCGCGACGAAACTGCGACGATCGATCTTCATCGGATGGGTCCTTCGCCTCGCTGCGGCTGCAATCCGCAGCGATACCGCTCGCACCGGGCTTGGGAGAGCGATTTTCATATGCATACATATGAATGGACAGATTCCGGCGCTTGTCAATCTGCCTTTCTTGCAATGCAGCGCATCGGCAATCGATGGGCAAAGGCTTGCGCCGGCACTGAGAGAAATCAGCCAGTCGTCTGATTTCAATAGGGAATTCCGCCGCCCAAAAATAAGTCAGCGATGCTGCCCTTTTGGCCTTGCGGGTGTGGCGCAGGCTCCCTATTTAGATTGCAGCGCAGCAGAGATGTTGCGTCGCCCTCCTTGGGCGTTTCCTCCCTAGACTTGGGCTGCGCTTCCCGCGCGGCCCTTTTTTCTTGTCGGGAGTTCGGCGCTTACCAGCGCCGGCCATAGCCCCAGGGGCCGCCGAAGGAGGCGTCGAAACGGTCGAAGCGGTAGCGCCGTTCCGCCGCGCGATCGAGATCGAGCTGCAGCAGGCAGTTCGAGAAGGCCTCGCCCGGCGCGCGGAAGCCGAAGGAGCGGCAGCGCTGCTCGTCCATGGCGCGGTATTCGGCCTCGGTGGTGACGCAGCCGCTCAGTGCGAGAGCCAGCATCGCGCCGGTTGCAAGCCTGATGATCGTCATCGCGCTTCTCCTCTCGCCTCATGCCCGTCTGAGCATGGACGGCTTGGCAGTTCCCGCGCTTAGCCGAGCGGGATGGACATTGGGATATCGTGGGGCAGAACCGCCTGATTGTCATTCCGGGGCTTCGCGCAGCGAAGAACCCGGAACCCACGACCGGGCGAGCGGCTTATAGCGCGATACAGGATGCTCCACCCAGTCGTGGGTTCCGGGTTCGCGCCTGCGGCGCGCCCCGGAATGACAAAGGTGCAGCTCGAAGCCGGCGTGATCAAGGATCGAGAACCGCTAGCGCGAGAATTTGACCGGCACAGCCAGCGAGATCGCACCGCCGCCAAGCCCGTCCGGCGGAGCCGGGACCGGGCTGGCGCGGCGGATCATCGAGACCGCCTCCTCGTCCAGCGCCGCGTCGCCCGAGCCGCGGACGAGCCTGGCCGAGAGCACGCGGCCGCCGCGATCGATGCTGAAGGCGACCTGGACCGTGCCGGGGCTGGCGCCGCCCGGGAAGCGCTTGAAGCGGTTGAGATGCGCCATCAGCGTGCCGCGCCAGCTCGCGGTTGCGGCCGGAGACGGCGAGGAGGCTCCCGAATTGGGAGCGGCAGCGCGCGGCGCAACCTGGTCCTGCGCCACCGGCGCGGAGGTCTGTTCGGCTTTCGGCTTGTCCGGCCGGATCGGCTTCTTTTTCTCGACGATCTTCGGTTTCGGCTTCGGCTTGGGCTTCTCCGGCGGAGGCGGTTTCGGCTGTTCCTTCGGCGGCGGCGTCAGGATCGCTGCCGCATCCGGCAGCGGCGGCAATTCGGGAATCCTGATCTCCGGCTCGGGAATCGCGACGGGCTCCGGTTCCGGGGGCAGCGGCTCGATTTCCTTGGGCTGCTCGACCGGCTCGGGTGGCGGCGGTTCGGGCTCCGGCTGCGCCTCGGCCATCTCGGGGCCCGGCGCGACATCCTGCGGCGGTGCCTCGGGCGCGACCGCCAGCGGCGCAAGCTCGATCATGACGGCGGCCGGCGGCGCGCCCATCGCGGCCTCGGCGCGCTGCCAGTTGGCGATGACCCAGCCGGCCGTGCCATGGGCGCTTGCGACGACGAAGGCCGCGAAGCTCCAGCGCAGGGCCGCCGGCGCAAAACGGGAGATCGACGGGCGTTCCATGCTCATGGCTTCGGCCCCGCAACAGCCCCCTGCCCGGTATCCTCGAGCCCGACCAGCGCGATCTTGAGATAGCCGGCATTGCGCAGCAGGTTCATCACGTTCATCAGCTCGCTATAGGCGACGCTGCCATCGGCCCGCAGGAAGACCCGCTGCTCGCGATCGCGATTGGTCTTCTGGTCGAGCGCTGCCTGCAGGGCCTCGCGCGGCACGGCGTCATTGCCGAGAGCCAGCGAGAGATCGCCCTTCACGGTCAGGAACATCGGCGTGTCCGGCCGGGGCTGCGGCTGCGCGTTCGAGACCGGCAGGTCGACCGCGACATCCACCGTCGAGAGCGGCGCCGCCACCATGAAGATGATCAGCAGGACGAGGATGACGTCGATGAACGGCGTGACATTGATGTCGCTGACCTCGCCGAGGTCGCCGTCCTGCGGGTCCTTGAGGGAAACGCCCATGGTTCACTCCGCCGGCACGAGCGGCGCGGAGGCCGCGCTCGCCGCCGAAGTCGAGGCCGCGCGCGGGGCCGGCGCGACGGCGCGCTGCCGGCGCTCCAGATCGCGCGAGAGATGGCGCAGGATCTCGCCCGAGGCATCGGAGAGCGTGGCTCGGTAACCGGTGATCGCGCGGGCGAAGACGTTGTAGATGATGACGGCGGGGATGGCGGCGACGAGGCCGATCGCGGTCGCCAGCAGCGCCTCGGCGATGCCCGGTGCGACGACGGCGAGATTGGTCGTCTTGGCCTGGCTGATGCCGATGAAGGAATTCATGATGCCCCAGACCGTGCCGAACAGGCCGACGAAGGGCGCGGTCGAGCCGATCGTGGCGAGCAGGCCGGTGCCACGCGCCATCGAGCGGCCGGCGCGCGCCTCGATCCGCGAGAGCGCAATGGCGACGCGCTCCTTGATGCCGTCCTCGCCGAGATCGGCGGAGCGGCGCGTCTCGGCGAGCGCCGCCGCGAGCAACTGGCCGACGGCGCCGCGCAGCTTGCCGTTCTTGCCGGCGGCAGCGCCGGCCGCCGTGCTCAGATTGTCGGCCGCCTCGATGCGGCGCAGCGCCCGGCCGGCCGAGCGCTTGGCCGCCGCGAGCTCCATCGCCTTGGCGAGCCAGATCGTCCAGGTCACAAGAGAGGCGAAGGCGAGCCCGAGCATCACGCCCTTCACGACGATATCGGCCGCCATGAACATGCCCCAGGGCGACAGGTCATGCGGCAGGGTCGCCGCCGCCACCGGAGCGGCCACGGGCGCCGCCGGGCTGATAATGGGCGTCAGGGGCGGATGGGCGGCGCTCGGCGGGTTGATGCCGAGCTGGGGCAGAGCGGGCGGCAGGGCATTGGTCGGCGTCGTCGGCTGGCTGGAAGCGGCGGGCTGGGCCTGTGCCGGCGAGGCCGTGTCGGCGGGCGCCTGCGGAGCGGGCTGGCCGGGCACCTGAGCCTGGGCCACCACCACGGAGAGGCTCACCGCGACAAGAGCCAGACGGAACGCGCGCATCATCACAAATCAGCCTTCTCTGGAGGAGCACTGCTCCGGCCTTCGCCGGCTCAGCAGCTCTGCCGCCGGGCACTTGAGGGCCGGCAGCTTCCTCATTGGAATCATTACAAAAAAAAGCTTGCAGCACCGATGCTGCATATGCGATACGCCTGTTCGAATCGGGCGGGCATGTCAAGGACAAGCGGCTCGCCGGCCATCGCTCCGGACGGGTCTTAGCCACGCGAAATCGGGCCTGCCCGCGCTCCCGGACGGCCCTCACATATCCGCTATTCGATGAATGCAGGGCGTCGCCGCCGCGACGTGTATTTGCCCGTCAGCCGCGCTCGGACCGGTCGATCTCGGCCTGCAATGCTGCGAGATGAGTGGCGGCAGCCTCGGTTGCGGCCTGCTCGACCGCGCGGAAGCGCAGGATCAGCGCTTCGCCGAGAGGGGTCAGTTGCGCCCCGCCGCCATTGCGACCGCCGACCTGACGCTCGACCACCGGCTTGCCGAAGAGCACGTTCAGCTCCTCGACCAGCTCCCAGGCGCGCCGGTACGACATCTCCATCGCCCGGCCGGCGGCCGAGATCGAGCCATGCGTCGCGATATTCTCGAGCAGCGCGATCTTGCCGGGGCCTATCCGGCCCTCGGGATCGAGTTGGATACGCAGGCTCAGCGAGGGCACCGCGGCCTCAGGAGGCTTTGGCGAGGGCCGCTTGCGCGCCTTCGCCGCAGGCGGCGAGCCAGATCGCCGCGATGCGCTCGATGCCGGCCTGGTCGTCGGCATCGAATCGCGCCGGCGACGGGCTATCGAGATCGATGACGCCAATGACGCCGTCACGGCCATGGAGCGGCACCACCAGTTCGGAGCGCGAGGCCGCATCGCAGGCGATATGGCCGGGGAAGGCATGGACGTCCTCGACCAGCATCGATTTCCCCTGCGCCACGGCCGCGCCGCAGACGCCCTTGCCGACGGGAATGCGGACGCAGGCCGGCTTGCCCTGGAACGGACCGAGCACGAGTTCGCCTGAGCGCATGATGTAGAAGCCGGCCCAGTTCAGGTCCGGCATCATCTGGAACAGCAGGGCGGAGGTGTTGGCGGCGTTGGCGATGGGATCGCTTTCGCCGGCGAGCAGGGCTTCGAGCTGCCCGGCGAGCTCGCGATAGAAGTCCGGCTTGCTGCCGGCGGCGATGCTGCGTGCCTCGAACATGATCCTGACGCCTCGCTTGCGGTCGCTCTCGAAATCCAGCGCCGGTTCCTACCACCATCCTCCCGCCCGCGCCATCGAAGAGGCCGTATGCGGGCAGTTGCCGGAACGATCTCGAGCGATCTCGCTCTTGTCATTCCGGGGCTTCGCATCGCGAAGAACCCGGAACCCACGACTGGGTGTGCCCTTGTCGTCGGGTGTAGGAGGCCCCACCCAGTCGTGGGTTCCGGGTTCGCGCCTGTGGCGCGCCCCGGAATGACAAGGGCGTGGTTCGCCCTTTGCGATCAACCGAGCCCAGCCCCCTTCCCCGCCCCCGGCGGATCGTGCCAATCCTCCCCGGCGCCAGCCTGAAAGGAATCGGTCTTGAGCGAGGGTCTCCAGCGAATTCGCATCGCAGCCGCCCTGCTGACCGACGCGCATGGGCGCCTGCTGCTCGTGCGCAAGCGCGGCACCGCCTGGTTCATGCAGCCGGGCGGCAAGATCGAGCCCGGCGAACAGCCCCTCCATGCGCTCGCCCGTGAACTCCGGGAAGAGCTGGGGCTTGCCGCCTCGCCCGAGGCCGCGCGCCATTGCGGGCGCTTCACGGCACCGGCGGCCAACGAGCCGGGTTTCATCGTCGAGGCCGAGCTTTTCGCCCTGCCTCTCGATGGCGAGGCTCAGCCCGCGGCGGAAATCGCCGAGATCGCCTGGCTCGAACCCGGCACGCCCTCCGCGCTTCCGCTCGCCCCGCTGACGCGTGATCACGCCTTGCCGCTCTGGCGCTCCCTGCTGACGGAGACATCCCGATGAACGACATGACTTCGACCCCGCGCCGGAGGGATGGCAGCGCCGGCGATGCCGATTACGGCCGCATCGGGCAGGGCTATGCGTCCTATCGCCAGCCAGAGCCCGCCATCGCCGTCCTGATCGAGGCCGCGCTCGGCCCGGCCCGGCGCATCCTCAATGTCGGCGCCGGTGCCGGCTCCTATGAGCCGCGCGGCCGCGACATGACGGCCGTCGAGCCCTCGGCCTCGATGCGGGCGCAGCGCCCGGCCGATATCGTCGCTGCGATCGACGCGAAGGCCGAGGCCCTGCCCTTTCCCGACGGCCATTTCGACGCGAGCATGGCGACCTTCACCGTGCATCAATGGGCGGACCTCGATGCAGGCCTGCGCGAGATGCGCCGGGTGACTCGCGGGCCGGTCGCGATCCTCTCCTGCGATCCCGAGCTGGTGCAGGCCTTCTGGCTCAACCACTACGCGCCGGAGGTATTGGCGACCGAGGCGCGGCGCTATCCCTCGCTCGGCCATATCGGCACGGTGCTGGGCGGCGAGGTCGAGATCGTCGCGGTGCCGATCCCGCTCGGCTGCCGCGATGGCTTCAACGAGGCCTATTACGGCCGGCCTGAGCTTTTCCTCGATCCGGGCGCGCGCTCGGCCTGCTCGGCCTGGAGCTTCGTCGACGAGGCGCAGAACGCCGTTTCGATCGAGAAGCTGCGCCAGGATCTGGAATGCGGCGCCTGGAACGATCGCTACGGCTTCCTGCGCAACCAGCCGAGTTTCGACGGCTCGCTCAGGCTCGTCATCGCACGGCCCTGACTTGGAGATTTTGCGCTGAACCACGCCGTCATCCCGGGCTTGACCCGGGGAACCATCGATGGGCGCCATAGCTCTACGATGGATCCCGGATCGGCGCCGCTTCGCGGCTTGTCCGGGATGACGGCGTGCTTTCATGAGAAACGGCCACTCTCCGAGCCAATAGCAGAAGGGCCGGCTCTGCCCCGAGAACCGGCCCTTCAAAATCACTGGCTGAACTCGTCATCCCGGACGCAGCGAAGCGGCGATCCGGGATCCATTCCTGAGTCTTGTTCGGAAGCGTTCCGGCATGGATCCCGGGTCAAGCCCGGGATGACGGTGCGTTTCCGAGAAAAATCCCCAAACCCTAGAACGGGATATCGTCGTCGAGATGGCTGGAGGACGAGCGTCCGCCGCCACCGCCACCACCGCCCGACGACATGGCCGGCTGGCGCGAACCGCCGCCGCCCATCGCGCTGGACCGGCCGAAGGAGCCACCGCCGCCCGAGCGGTCGTCCATGTAGCCGCCGCTGCTGCCGCCGCCCTCGCCATACTCGTCCGAGCCGCCCTGGCGGCTGTCGAGGATGGTGAGCTCGCCGCGGAAGCGCTGCAGCACGATCTCGGTCGTGTATTTCTCGACGCCGGACTGGTCCTGCCATTTCCGGGTCTGAAGCTGGCCTTCGATGTAAACCTTGGAGCCCTTCTTCAGGTACTGCTCGGCCACCTTCGCCAGGTTCTCGTTGAAGATCACGACCGAATGCCACTCGGTGCGCTCCTTGCGCTCGCCGCTCTGCTTGTCGCGCCAGGTCTCGGAGGTGGCGATACGCAGATTGACGACAGGCTCGCCGCTGCCGAGGCGGCGCACTTCGGGGTCGCGCCCGAGATTGCCGACCAGAATGACCTTGTTGACGCTACCAGCCATGACAGGCTCCGTTTCCTGCGCACTTCACACAAACCGGCCTCGTGACCGGAGCCGAACCCTATCGGCCGATTGAGGCATTATCAATGATGTTCCTGTTTTGTTCAAGTGCCTTGGCCCCGGTTTTCCCCCGCTGATTCGCCGATAGTCACCGCGGCGGCTGCCGAGCTCCGAGGATCGCCTGCGCCATCCGGTCGAGCAGAACCGCGAGCAGGACGATGCCGAGCCCGCCGACAAAGCCGAGGCCGGGATCGGCCCGTTGCAGCCCGAGCAGCACGACCTCGCCGAGCCCCTTGGCGCCGATCATCGACGCCACGACGACCATGGCGAGCGCCATCATGATCGCCTGGTTCAGCCCCTGCAGGATCGTCGGCCGCGCCAGCGGCAATTCGATCAGCCAGAAGGCCTGCCGTGGCCGCAGGCCCAGAGCCCGCGAGGCCTCGACCAGCCCGGCATCGACGCCGCGCAGGCCAAGTTCGGTCAAGCGCGCGAAGGGCGGCAGCGCATAGACCAGCGTCGCGACCAGCGCCGGTGCCCGGCCTAGCCCGAGCAACATCGCGACCGGGATCAGGTAGACGAAGCTCGGGATGGTCTGCATGAGATCGTAGAGCGGCGCGAGCGCCCTTCCCAGCCGCGGCAGCCGCGCCGCCGCAACGCCGAGCGGCAGCCCCAGCAGCACGACGAACACCACGGCAACGGTCACCAGCGCGAGCGACTGCATCGCCTCGCCCCAGACGCCCAAGCCCGCCAAAGCCAGCGGCAGGGCCGCCATCGCCAACGCAAATCCGAGCCGTCGCGTCGCAAGCCAGGCGCCGGCCGCGACCGCCAGAACGAAGGCAGGCACCGGCACATGCTGAAGCAACGTCTCGGCCAGCCGCACCGGCGCCGTCAGCACCGCACTGAATCCATCGAGCCTGTCGCCGTAGCCGGTGACGAGCGCATCGACAGCGCGATTGACGGCGCCCTGTAGCGCCTTGCCGAATTCCGGCACCAACGCGGTCGTCACAGGCTGGCGGCGACCTTGCCGGCGACATCGGCCGGCAGCCATTTCTTCCAGATCTCGCCCTGCGTCTTCAGGAAGACGAGGGCCTGCTGCTCCGGCGTGACGCCCTTCTCGCGCGCCTCGGCCAGCATCTTCGAGGTCACGTCACTGGTCGTGCCGTAGCTCTTGAAGAAACTCGCGAGCTGCGGTGCCTTCTTGGCCAGATCGACATTGGCACCGATCACGACCTTGCTCATCGGATAGGCGGTGGCGCGCTTGGGATTGTCGCTCGCCTTGAGCTCGGCCCAGACGCTCGCATCGAATGGCGTCTCCTCCAGCTTGACGAGATCATAGGCGCCGAGCAGCCAGCTCGGCCCCCAGTAGTAGAACACCACTGGCCGCTTGCGCTTGAGCGCGGCCTCGATGGCGGCGACCAGCGCCTCGCCCGAGCCGCCGCGCGTATTGGTGAAATCGTCGGCGAGGCCGTAGACCGCGAGTTTCTTGGTGTTGATGCCCTCGCAGACCCAGCCGGCGACGCAATTGTAGAAGCGCCCCTTCCCCGGCTCCTCGGGGTCGGTGAACAGCGCCTTGTAGCGCTTGAGGTCCTGCACGGTCTTGAGTTCCGGCGCCTTGGCGTCTGCGCCCGAGACGAGATAGCGCGGCACGAACCAGCCCTCGCTCGCATCCGGGAAGGTGGTGCCGAGCGGCTCGACCTTGCCGGCCTCGGCCGCCTTCACCCAGGCATCGACCGGGTTGGCCATCCAGATTTCCATGACGATATCGACATCGCCGCGCGCCATGCCATTGACCAGCGGCGCGATCACGCCCGGAACGCGCTCGACCTTGCAGCCGAAGCCGCGCTCGGCGATCGCGCTGGCTACGGCGGTGTGGAAGGCGGCGGAATCATAGTCGAGCCCGGCCATTTTCAGCGGGCGATCAAGCTCGCAGGCGATGGAGGGCGCGCCAAGGCCGAGGCCGAGCGCAAGGGTTGCTGCTCCAAGAAGGGCTTTCATCATTGTCGCTCCCCCAATCGTTCATGGCTGGCGCCGCCCGGCCGGTCGCGCACGCGGCTCGCGCTGAAACGCCGGACCGGGCAAATTGATCCGTCCGCCCCGGCCTCTCCCGATCCAACATCGCGCAAACCGGTCGGCGAGGCGATGCACGACCCTGTCAGCGCCCGTCAGGACCGAACGGAGAAGCGCCGAACCCGGCCGGCATCACGGGGCGCGATAAGGCACGCCGCCCTCCCATCGCGACTGCCAATGCGCGAGGTACCGCACCGCGACCTCCGGCATCTCGCGGATGACGACGACGTTCTCCGAATTCTTCATTTCCGCCGACGGGGCGTAGTTGAACGACCCGGTCTGGACCGTGCTGCCGTCGACGATGACGGTCTTGTCGTGGTGGAGGTGGAAGCGCTCGTTCGTACGCAGCGCCACGCCGTTGCGCGCCACGAAATCCATGGCGGCCTTGCTGGCCTTGCCCGTGTTGCGCTCCTTGTCGACGACCACGCGGACCTCGACCCCGCGCTTCTGCGCCGCGACCAGCGCCTCCGTGATGTCCGGCGCCTGGAAGGCATAGGCGAGGACCTGGATGCTGCGCCGGGCCTCGCCGATGACCTTCAGCACCAACGCCCGCGCCGAGCCTTCCGGCGAAAAGCCGACCTCGACGCCCGGCGCGGCCTGGGCGGCGCAGGACAAGGCCAGCGCGGCCGCCAACCCCATGATGCGGATCGTGTTCACGACGGCCTCGCTTTTATCGGCACTGCGCTTCTTTCCGGTTATCGCCCTGCCCGCCCGCGCGGCAGACCGGCATCGCCGGATTGACGGGATCATGCATGCCTGATCCAACGCGACCAAGCTCCTGATCGCCCGGTACCTGGAAGGATCTCGCCGTGCCCGCCGATAACCGCGTCGTCCTCTCCAGCGATCACGCCGCCATCCCGCTCCGGCAGGCCATCGCGAAACATGTCGCGGCGCAGGGCTGGGTGGTGGTCGATATCGGCCCGGTGACGGCGGAGAGCACACCCTATCCGAAACATGGAGAAGCTGCGGCAAGGCTCGTCGCCTCCGGCGATTGCCGGCTCGGCATCATCCTGTGCGGCACCGGCCAGGGCATCATGATGGCTGCGAACAAGGTCCGGGGCATCCGCTGCGGCGTCTGCTCCGACACCTTCTCGGCCCGCATGATCCGCCAGCACAACGACGCCAACATGCTCTCGCTCGGCGCCCGCGTGGTCGGCGAAGGGCTGGCGCTGGAGATCGTGGACGCCTTCCTCGGCGCGGCGTTCGAAGGTGGCCGGCATGCGACGCGGGTGGAGATGATCGCAGCGCTGGAGAGGTAGCGCCGCTCCCGACGCGCCGGCCAGTCGCTGGACAGGTTCTCCCGCGCGCCTCAAGATGGCTCATGCGGTTCACCAAATGGGATTACATCGCGTTCCCATTCCTCGCTGCCCTCGGCATCGGGGTGTTCTACGGGGCGATCCGCCTCGTGGGTTATTTCGGCCTCGGCGTCCTCGGTCTCGTCATCGTCTTCGTCGTCATCCGCATGGACCTGGAAAAGGACGGTCCGAGCGGCGTCGATCCCTCCGTCATCGCCGAGCAGTTCAAGGCCCGCGACCGCATGTCGAGGGCTGAGAAAGCGGGTCTGTTCGCGGAGCAGCGGACGCGCCTGCAACCCCAGTTCGTCGCGCTCCTCGTCGGGACCGGCTTCGTCATCCTGGGGTTCGGGCTGCATTTCCTGCTGTAGGTCCGCGACGAGGCTGCGTGCCCCCTCACGGCCAGATCGGTGCACCGTCCAGTCCCGTGGTTTCCGGCAGGCCGCAGATCAGGTTCGCATTCTGCACCGCCTGGCCGGCCGCTCCCTTGCCGAGATTGTCGACCACGCCCATCGCGATCACCAGATTGCGCTCCGGATCGGCGGCATAGCTGACGAATGCGAGGTTCGAGCCCGTCGCCCATTTAGTCTGCGGCGGCTTGTCGGTGACGCGGACGAACGCCCGGCCGGCGTAGAAGCGCCGGGCCGCTTCCAGGCACTGGTCGGTGCTGGCGCTGCCGCGACAATAGATTGTGGCGAGGATGCCGCGGGTCATCGGCACCAGATGCGGCGTGAACACCAGCCCGGCTGCACTGCCGCCGCTCAACCGCTCGATCGTCCGGGTGATCTCGGGCATGTGGGTGTGCTTGAGCAGCCCGTAAGGCACCAGGTTCTCGTTGCTCTCGGCGTAGCCGAATTTGCTGTCGCCGCCCCGACCGGCGCCGGAGATGCCCGTCTTGACGTCGATCACGATGTTGCCGGGCTCGATCAGCTTGTCGGCGAGCAGCGGCGCTAATGCGGTCAGCGTCGCGGCAGGGAAGCAGCCGGGGTTGGCAACGCGGGTCTGCCCCTCGATCCGGGCGGGCCAGATGTCGGCGAGGCCATAGGCCCAACCCTCGACATAGCGATGGTCGCCGCCGATATCGACGATCTTCACGCTCCCGGGGACACGCGCCAGCGCCTCGGCCGACGCGCCGGTGGGAAGCGACGCGAACAGCACGTCGAGGTCAGGCAAAGTCGCCGGGTCCCATTTCTCGATCACCAGCTCTGCCAGCCTGGCCGGTACGCCGGGGAAACGATCGACCAATCGGCTGCCGGCACTGCTCTCGCCGGCCGCGTAGACCAGCTCGAAAGACGGGTGGCTCGCGATCAGGCGCAGCGCTTCTCCGCCGCCGAAGCCACTGATCCCGACGATGCCGACGCGAATGCTCATGATGATGTCCTTCCAGGTTCGGGCAAAAGAAAACCCCCGGAGCCGAGGGCTGCGGAGGTTCGGGAACGCGGACCTAAGGTCGCTTCAGGCGTGAGGCCTAGGGAGAGGCCGTCACCACGCGGAGGGACGCAGATCGACGCACAGCCCGAAGAGCCGCGGCATGGGCGCAGCGGCGTCGACGTCGACCACAAAGGTTCTGGTTCCCAAGCATGCCTGCGAACAGTGTCGCGACCCATGTTTGTCGTCAAGCGGGGTGTCCGCGGTCGAGCCATGGCGGACGCTCTTGCTGATGTCGCAACCCCGATGCCATGCTTCCCGACCAGACGCCTGCGGGAGTGGATCGAGGATGCACAGCGGCTCATGCCTTTGCGGGGCTGTCACCCTGACCGTGGCTGACAGCCTGCCTGATCCGAACTTCTGCCATTGCCGCATGTGCCGCAAGCACTCGGGCCACTATTTCGCGTCCACGGATGTGCCCAGGACGGCCTTGACGATTGTCGGCGAGGAGAAACTGACATGGTTTCAATCGTCGGAGAACGTCCGGCGCGGCTTCTGCTCGGCATGCGGATCGTCCCTGTTCTGGGATCGGCCGGATCGGAGCTGGATCGCCGTGGCAATGGGGGCTTTCGACGGGCCGACAGAGACCGCTGCCAATCTGCATATCTACGTCGCCGACAAGGGTGACTACTACGAGATCGGGGATGACCTGCCGCAATACGACACCGTTCCGCCGCGCGACTGAGGTGTCGAGAACGAACAAGGGGGATGGTCTTGCGCTTCAGGACTCCACAGATTCTGGCCGTTCTCGCAGTCGTTTCCGGGGTTGGCGTGGTGGGCTACGCTGCGGCAAATCCTGCTGTCGCCGTATGCGCCATGTTGGACGTCATGCCATCGACACGCCTGGATGACGGAACCCTGGTCGCATCAGGCAATCTGGAACCCAATCAGGCTCGCGTGAGTCAGCGCCTTTTGTTGGACGCAAAAGGCAGGATTCGAGAGGTCTTTGGAGAGCCCCGATCGAAGCCGATCGTCCTGCTCTTCGATGAAGCGAGCAAGTTCGGGCGATTTCGGCTTAACGAGTACGGCAGCACGCAATTCATCGGTGCGAGGACCTGCGTTCTGATCGGCCCGAAAGGCCAGAATGTGGACGTCGTCTCCCATGAGTTGATGCATGCCGAGACTGCCGATCGTATCGGGTTTTTGGCGAAGTTCACGGAGCTTCCGACATGGTTTGATGAAGGGCTCGCCATGCAGGTCGATTTTAGACCGGAGTACGACATCCCGGCAGGGGCAGCTGTAGATGGCAAGTCTGTCAGAGAGCTGCGCTCTGCTCGGTCCTTCTTCTCTTCCGATTCAGAAAATTTGACCAAAAACTACGCACTCGCAAAAATTGAGGTCGCTTCCTGGGCTCGGCGGGTGGGGGATTCGTCTGTTTATGCCCAGCTCGATCGTATCAGGCAGGGGGAATCCTTCGAGAGCGTGGTCGGCGCCAAGTAGCGAGGGCGCCATTCGACACGTGGGTTGCGGCACGGAGGCGTTTCGGCCTCCTCAATGCCTCAGATCGTGCAAGGGGCTGTTTTCTGGCCTCGAGATCATGCAAGGATTGGGCGGAAAGCGGAGCCGCTCGAAGAAGCCCGGTTCCGGAATCCTGCGATGGAGTTCGCGATGCTGAAGCGCTATCTCGCCCTGGCCTTCATCCTGCTCGGGCCGGTCGGCTGCGTCACACAGGACAGCGTTCCCCGCGCAAGGGCCGATGGGCCGGCCTATATGCAGCCGGGCATCGGCGCCCCGGCTCGCCAGACGGATTCGTTCGGAAACGCCCTGCGCTAGGCGCCGTGGACCGATCGCGGCCCGGCCCCTCCCCCAAAAGTCCAACAAAAAACCGGCAGGCCGAAGCCCGCCGGTTCATCGTCGTCAGATCGCTCGACCGTCTCAGCCGCGCGGCGCGAAGGCCTTGAGCGTCGCGGCGGCCAGCGCCGACTTCAGGATGGCACCGAGGATGAAGGGCACGGCGCCCAGCGCGATCGCCTTGGGCAGGCCGATCAGGACGGCGAGCCAGGCCACGCCGATCACCAGGCAGAGCACGTTGCCGGCGAGCATCGAAGCGAAGGCGAGGCCGACGCGGCTGCCGTTCCAGCCCTGCTGCGCCAGCCAACCGGTCAGCGCCGCGGCGACGGGGAAGGCCAGCAGGTAGCCGCCGGTCGGGCCGGCGAAATAGGCCGCGCCACCCACGGCGCCGGCGAAGACGGGCAGGCCCATGGCGCCCTGCGCCAGCCAGGCGATGACGGTGACCGCGCCGAGGCGCCAGCCATAGAGCGCGCCGACCAGCGTCACCGCGAAGGTCTGCATCGTCATCGGCACCGGATACATCGGCACCTTGATCTGCGAGGACAGCGCCAGCAGCAGGCTGCCGACGATCACGGCGCCGGCCTGCCAGGCAAGCGAGCGGCTTTCCAGCCGCAGCGGGCTGAACGGGCGGCTGAGGGCAAGATCGGTCATGGTCACTCCTGGGTCGCGATCAAAATTATCTATAATTTTGATCTTTGATCTATGAGGGAGTCCATATCTCGACGGAAAAGGCAAGCGCGCCCTTTGTGCGAAACCTCCCAGGCCGGGGGCGAAATCCGCTCAGCCGAGCGGGCGACGGCAGCATCGTTTCTGCGCCCCCCCCCCCTTGTCATTCCGGGGCTTCGCATCGCGAAGAGCCCGGAACCCACGACTGGGTGAGCGGCATACAACCGAAGTCCCCGAGGTTTCACCCCGTCGTGGGTTCCGGGTTCGCGCCTGTGGCGCGCCCCGGAATGACAAAGGTCGAGCACGCCCCTGCCCCCCCTCACCCGACGATGGCGAAGGCCCCGCGCGTCGCGCCGGAGGCAGTGCGGACCGGGCGCTCGCCGATCCATTGGGCATGCCGCGCCATCGTCGCGATCGCGGTTTCCAGGTCGCCGCCACGCAGCGCGCTCAGGATCGCGCGGTGATCGTGGTCGGTGCGGGCCTCCCATTCCGAGCGCCAGGCCGAGAACAGGAAGCGCGCGCTCGCCGCGTGAAGATCGTCGATCGTCGCGAGCAGCCGTTTCATCCCGCAAGGCGCGACCAGGATGCGATGAAAGCGGCGATTCGCCTCCTCCCACGCCCGGACATCGGTCGCCGCGTCGCAATCGCGTCGCGCCTGCTCGGCCTTGTCGAGGATGGCGGCGGTGAGATGCGGCGCGGCATGGCGCAGGGCCAGCACCTCGAGCGCCGCCCGCATCGCCGCGACCTCCTTCACCTCCGAGAGATCGAAGGAGGCGACGCGGACGCCGCGGCGCGGCTCGCTGAGCGCCAGCCCCTGCGCCTCCAGCCGGCGGAAGGCCTCACGCACCGGGACATGGCTGGTCTCGAATTCCTCGGCGATATGGTCCTGCCTGAGGCGGGCGCCGGGCTCGATCGTTCCGGCGATGATCCGCTCGGCCAGAGCCTTGGCGATGCGGACGGCGATGGTGTCTTCGGCAGGCTTCGTCATGATTTATAGATAATTCGGCCGCGCGGCGGAGTCGATTGCGATCGGCGCGATGATCCCCACATCAAGGCCTCGCCGATCCTGACGCCTTCTGTCAGGAAGACGGCAGCAGCCGGCACGGCTGCGTGCTATTCATGCCGGGCAGATCGCCGCGAGGCTGGAAAGGCCCGGCATTTGCCCTACATCTAGCGCTTCACCGCAACGGACGCCCCGATGGCCCGCAAGACCGAATCCGCCGCTGCCCAGGCTGCTGCGCTGGAAGACATGTTCGACCGCAACCGCGCGGCCGATCCGAACAGCCGCGCCATCACCGTGCGCGGCGCGCGCGAGCACAATCTCAAGAATGTCGATCTCGCGATTCCCAGAGACAAGCTCGTCGTCTTCACCGGCCTCTCCGGCTCGGGCAAGTCCTCGCTCGCCTTCGACACGATCTATGCGGAAGGCCAGCGCCGCTATGTCGAGAGCCTCTCGGCCTATGCCCGCCAGTTCCTCGAGATGATGCAGAAGCCCGATGTCGACCAGATCGACGGGCTCTCGCCGGCGATCTCGATCGAGCAGAAGACGACCTCGAAGAACCCGCGCTCGACCGTCGGCACGGTCACCGAGATCCACGACTACATGCGCCTGCTCTGGGCACGCACCGGCATACCCTATTCGCCCGCGACCGGCCTGCCGATCGAAAGTCAGACCGTCCAGCAGATGGTCGACCGGATGGTCGAATTGCCGGAGAAGACGCGCGGCTACCTGCTCGCGCCGGTCGTCCGCGGCCGCAAGGGCGAGTTCAAGAAGGAGATGGCCGACTGGCTGAAGCGCGGCTTCCAGCGCGTCAAGGTCAATGGCGAGTTCTACGAGATTCCGGATGCGCCGGCCCTCGACAAGAAGTTCAAGCACGACATCGACGTGGTGGTGGACCGGATCGTGATCCGGCCCGATCTCGGTGCGCGTCTCGCGGACTCGCTGGAGCAGGCGCTGGAGCTAACCGACGGCATCGCCGTTTTCGAATATGCCGACGAGAAGGAGGAGAACGGCGAGGCGAAGCGCGTCACTTTCTCCTCAAAGTTCGCCTGCCCGGTCTCCGGCTTCACCATTCCCGAGATCGAGCCCCGGCTGTTCTCGTTCAACAACCCGTTCGGCGCCTGCCCGGTCTGCGACGGCCTCGGCCATGAGATGCGGATCGACCCGGACATGATCGTGCCGGATCATTCGCTGACGCTAAAGAAGGGCGCGATCGCGCCCTGGGCCAAGTCGACCTCGCCCTATTACGGCCAGACGCTGGAAGCGCTTGCGAAGCATTTCGGCTTCTCGATGACCAAGCCCTGGTCGGAACTCCCCGACAACGCCAAGATATCGATCCTGTTCGGCACCGGCACCGAGCCCGTGCGCATGGCCTACAACGACGGCTTGCGCAGCTATGAGGTGAAGAAGCCCTTCGAGGGCGTCATCACCAATATGGAGCGGCGCTGGAAGGAGACGGAGTCGGACTGGGCGCGCGAGGAGATCGGCCGCTTCATGTCCGAGACGCCCTGCGCCGCCTGCAACGGCTATCGCCTGAAGCCCGAGGCGCTGGCGGTGAAGATCGACATGCGCCATATCGGCGAGGTCTCGAAGCTCTCGGTCAAGGACGCGCTGGACTGGGTCACCGCCCTGCCCGCAAGGCTCTCGAAGAAGCAGAACGAGATCGCCCCGCGCATCCTCAAGGAAATCCGCGACCGCCTGACCTTCCTGCTCGATGTCGGCCTGGAATACCTGACGCTCGCCCGCGCCTCCGGCACGCTCTCGGGCGGCGAGAGTCAGCGCATCCGGCTGGCCTCGCAGATCGGCTCGGGGCTCACAGGCGTGCTCTATGTGCTGGACGAGCCCTCGATCGGCCTGCACCAGCGCGACAATGAGCGTTTGCTCGGGACGCTGCGCCGGCTAAGGGACCTCGGCAACACGGTGATCGTGGTCGAGCATGACGAGGACGCGATCCTGACGGCGGATTATGTCGTCGATGTCGGCCCCGGCGCCGGCATCCATGGCGGCGAGATCGTCGCCAAGGGCACGCCGCAGGACATCCTCGACGATCCGAATTCGCTCACCGGCAAATATCTCACCGGCGAGATGTCGGTCGCGGTGCCGGCCAAGCGCCGCAAGGCCACGAAGGGCCGCAGCCTCAAGATCGTCGGCGCGCGCGGCAACAACCTGCGCAATGTCGATGTCGAGATTCCCTTGGGGATGTTCACCTGCATCACCGGCGTCTCCGGCGGCGGCAAGTCGACGCTGGTGATCGACACGCTCTACAAGGCGGTGGCGCGCAAGCTGAACGGCTCGATCGACCACCCGGCCCCGCATGACCGCATCGAGGGCATCGAGCATCTCGACAAGGTCATCGACATCGACCAGTCGCCGATCGGCCGCACGCCGCGCTCGAACCCGGCGACCTATACCGGCGCCTTCACGCCGATCCGCGAATGGTTCGCCGGCCTGCCGGAGGCGAAGGCGCGCGGCTATCAGGCCGGGCGCTTCTCGTTCAACGTCAAGGGCGGCCGCTGCGAGGCCTGCCAGGGCGACGGCCTCATCAAGATCGAGATGCACTTCCTGCCGGATGTCTACGTCACCTGCGACGTCTGCAAGGGCAAGCGCTACGACCGCGAAACCCTCGAAGTGAAATACCGCGACAAGTCGATCGCCGATGTGCTCGACATGTCGGTCGAGGAGGCGAAGGGCCTGTTCAAGGCGGTGCCCTCGATCCGCGACAAGATGGAGACGCTGGCGCGCGTCGGGCTCGACTATGTCAAGGTCGGCCAGCAGGCGACGACGCTCTCGGGCGGCGAGGCGCAGCGCGTCAAGCTCTCCAAGGAACTGTCGAAGCGCGCCACCGGCCGCACGCTCTACATCCTGGACGAGCCGACGACCGGCCTGCATTTCCACGACGTCGCCAAGCTCATGGAGGTGCTGCACGAGCTGGTCGACCAGGGCAATTCGGTGGTGGTGATCGAGCACAATCTCGAGGTGGTGAAGACCGCCGACTGGGTGATCGACATGGGCCCCGAAGGCGGCGACGGCGGCGGCCAGGTGGTGGCCGAAGGCACGCCGGAGGACATCGTCCGCATCGGCAAGGGCCACACGGCGCGCTTCCTGAAGGAAGTGCTGGAGCGGCGGCCGATCAAGAAGGGCAAGGTGCAGCGGCAGGCTGCGGAGTAGGCGCAAGGACCTCGAAGATGGACTTATGCAGCGCGGCAAGTCACGACCGAGTTTGTCTCAATTTGGACATTCGCAACCGACAACCTGCACTGCAACCGGCATAAGGCGTATTTTCGACGGTCGCGCACTCGCTTCCCGGCGCCGATCACGACCGCGGCAGGTTCGGGTTGTGTTCGCGCTTCATGCAATCGGGCTGGCAGCCTTTGATTTCGGCGCAGCTATTTCAGTATGAAAGAGATAACCTGCAGGTATCTGGATTTCAGGCAAACTGCATGGGCCATATTTATTCAAAGTGAAATTATAATATTGCGCCAGCCACGCATATTTCGTGAAAACATCTTGACGCAGTATTTTTCCAGAGAACGCCGTTGTGATTGCGTTATACGCACCTCGCAACTCGAAATCTAAGTGCCGAGGATCGATTGGCAGTATCCGTGCGCCCAGAGGCTGCAAATAGTCAAGAAAATAGCGGCCATCGCTGTCCTTCAGCCATTCTTGGTAGACGTGAACGACCTTGCCTTGGTCCATCACGGGCACTGGAGTACCCCAGCGCCTGGCAAGCTCATCGTCCAGCACGATTCGAGGCTCGCGCGTCGCGTGCTCTAAATCATAAGCTCGCTTTAGCGCCGGGCCGTAGACCATATTCTCTCTGTGGATCAGCAAATCACTGACCACCCCACCTCTTACCAATAAGCCTGCATCAAGAAGCCTTGCTGCTATCCATCCTAATGTCCTTTCCATGGACAATTTGACCCAATGGCCATGCTCGGGGTCATCAAGCATCGAAATCGCAATCGCATCCGAAAACTGTGAGACTTGAGGATCGCCGATCCCTCCTGCACCGCGCTGAAATGCAGCCATATCGCTCTGCCCTTTCAGCATAGCCAACGCCACGCCTAGGTTCTTGGTCAACTCTGGATTGTTGCGCGACCGCTCAGCCGCATCCGCCCAGCCGAGTACATCGAGAAAAGCGACGATGCGCTTTTGATAAACTAGCGAAGCCTTATAGTCCTCGAACTCCTGCTGCCGGCGCTTCTCCTCTACTTCGCGCTTCGGCGCGTCCTCGGCCCATCGCCTCGCATCCTCGTCTGCCTGTGCCTCTTCTTCGTCGGTAAACTCGACAAGATACTGATTACCTGCGTCTGCGACCATGCCGTAACGACGATCTGGATCCCGATGGTCGCCCGGAATACGTTGGAGTTCGGTTCCTACCTTCCGAAATACCGGGATCGTCGCTTCGCTCATATTGTTTGTCACCAAGCCACTCTTTATTTGTGCATAGCATATGAGGCCGTCACCCAGCGAACGAAGGACGCGCACACGTCAATCCTCGCGATATGATGCGCCTGTTCCTCGCCTTCCGTCTTGGCGGAAGCGCTATCTATAGGCTAGGAGAGCCGCCCCACAAAACCGATGGAGGGTGCCATGACCAAGACCAAGCACGACTTCACCGACCAGCCGTCCTTTTGAGGTCACGAGCAAGCGTCGGAAGTCCTATCCGTCCGAAACCCGCGTGAAGCGCGGCGTCCGCATCGTCCATGGCGATGTCGAACTACTCGAAAAGCTCGGCCGCAACGATCTCTGCGTCTGCAGCTCCGGGCGCAGATTTCAAGAAGTGCTGCATGCCGAGCGGCCGTTTCGACGGCTCCGACCGGGATCACTACTTTCAGGGAGTGATGCAGCTCCTTCGCCTCATCGTCATGCTCGGGCTTGTCCCGAGCATCCACGCCTTGCGACGCTGATGGCGGGGGACGGCCAACAGCGAAGTGCTCGCGCCGTCGATCCCGCGTGAAGACGTGGATGGTCGCCACAAGGGCGACCATGACGGCGGACGCTCGTCGCGAGGGCGGGAGCCTTCAGCCCATCAGGCCAGCTCCTCGTAAAGGTCGTTCCAATCCGGGTTCCGGGCCATGATCGTGCGGGTCTTGTAGGCACGATACCAGCGCTTCATCGAGGTCTCGCGCTGGATCGCGGCCTCGATCTCGTCGTGCCATTCGTACCAGACGAGGCGCTTCAGGCCGTATGCCTTCGTGAAGCCGGCAATCAGGCCCTCGCGATGCTCGTGAACGCGCCGGCCGAGCTCGCTCGTCACGCCGATATAGAGCGTGCCGTTGGGCCGGTTCGTCATGATGTAGACCCAGCCGCCTTGCTGCTTCATGGCGGCAGGATGCGATTGCGCTTTCGCATGGGCAAGGGCTCCATCGTCATGGTCGGGCTTGTCCCGACCATCCACGTCTTGCGACGCTGATGGCGGGCGGCGGCTCACGATGAAGGGCGCCACCAGGCGTTCCCGCGCGAAGACGTGGATGGTCGCCACAAGGGCGACCATGACGGGAGAGGTTCCGGGCAGCAATCTTATCCCCGCCCCTCATCACCCGCCCTATCCTGCCCTCGCCCATCACCCAAACGGGGCGGCCGTCCGGAGGTATGCTGGAGGTTGGGTGAGGGTCGGCGCCTGCGGGCGGGGGTTACGCCCTGCTCCCGGGAGGCTTCGGGAACCGCCCTGGGGACACTACGGTCCCTGTGCGAGGAGCTCGCTGGGAACGGCCGGCCGTTTGACGGACGGGCAAGGCTACGACGCGACGACCCGCTGAGGGACACTGGCGTCGAACCCCGCCCATCCTGAACCGCTTAGGCCCGATAAGCGCGGCCCGGAGCCCAAAATCGCCGGAGGCGGAGCGCCACGGGGCGTGCGACGGGTGGCTCAATCCCGCCGCGCCGCAGCCTGGCTCAACGGTTGCGGATTCCCTCGCGCCTCGCGGCGCTCCGCCAGCCCTGTCTAGCCACCCCTCCCGCCGCGCATCCGCGCGGGCGGACGATCCTGCGCGCCTGACCCCAGGGAGACCCGCCATGCCGAAACGCCAGAACACCCCCGCCGCTATCCCGCCGATCACCGATTTCGAGAGCTGCCAGAGGGCGCGGTCCGCCCTGTTTCGCCGGCTGACCGACCAGCTCGAAATCTTCCGCGTCTGCCCGAACAGGACCTGCAAGCGGATGCGCGCCTGCCAGGATGCGCGCGGCGCCTGCTTCCTCGCCGTCTTGCGGGCACTGCCGGACGATACCCGCAGGTCCTTCGCCTACGCCATGGAGAACCGCACCAACGGGCTTAACCCCGACGAGGCGATGGCACAGGCCGAGGCCCGCGTCGCCGGGGAGAGCGCCCGGCACGGGGAATAAGGCGCGCCGCCGAACTGAAACGGCGCCGGTCGCGGGCGGTCATGGCCGCCCGCCCCGGCACGTCGGCAAGATGGCCGGCCCCTGCCGCAGGCTATTGCCGGCGTCTTGCCGCCATGATCTCCGGAATTCGTAACGTCATGCGCGCCAGCGCGGTTGTACGACTCCGGTTTTCAGCTATTTTCCCCGCCGAAACGGATGCGGGGATTGGACTTGAACGTTCTGGCGCGGGTCAAGGATTTGCATGTCGGCCTCCGTGCCCTTCGTCAGCGGAACTGGCCTATGGCAGCGAGGGCGCTACCGCCGGCCGCGGAGGCGTTTCCGAGCGCGTGGCTCTGGCTGAAATGCGGGCATGCGCTGAAGGAGGACGGCCGCTTCGCGGAGGCGCTGCTGGCCTATCGCAAGGCCGGCGCGGCGCGGGACGCATTCTGGGCGCCGCATTTCTTCATGGCGCAGATGCTGAACCGCCTCGGCCGGGCCGAGGAGGCGAAATGGTCAGCCGGGCGGGCGCTGTCGCTGAGCCCGGAGCCGGTGCACCATCTGCTGATCCTGGTCTCGGAGAAGCTGTTCATCGACGCGCCGCCGGCCCTGCCGCAGGATTCGGCCAGCCGGGGCCGCCGCGAGGCCGCCCTGCGCAAGATCGAGGCGGCGCTGGCGCTCAACCCGGACGACAAGCCGATGCGCTTCATGCTCGGGCTGCATCACTGGCTGCACGGCGCGCGCGACGAGGCGCAAGGCATCGCGAGCGCGCTGATGGAGACCGAGACCTGGAACGAACAGGTGAACTGGCTCTACCGGCGGCTGAAGAGCGACAAGATCCTGGCCGCGCGGGCGCAAGCGCGGGCCCAGCTCGGGCCCGCCGGTGATTTCCTGCCCGAGGCGCTGCATTTCGTGGCGATCGGCACGACCGGGCTGTGCAACGCCTCCTGCGTGCATTGCCCGACCGGCAAGGCGGTGACCGCCCATGTCCCGCGCCTGCCGATGCCGATGCCGCTGTTCACGAAAATCATCGAGCAGATCGCCGAGCTCGGCCTGTCGATCAACGACCAGCTCTCCTTCGGCCTGTTCGGCGACGGGCTGGTCGATCCGCTCGTGCTGGAGCGGGTGCGCATCGCGCGCAAGCTCCTGCCCGATGCCCGGCTCTCGGTGAACACCAACGGCGCCGCCTATAACCGGGCGAAGCACAAGGTGCTGGCCGAGATGGGCGTGCGCGTCTCGCTGCATATCGAATCGATGGTGCCGGAGACCTACGCGATGCTGATGGCGCCGCTGCGGCTCGAGCGGGTGATGCCCAAGGTCGATCAATTGATCGAGGATTTCGGCGAGGATCTCTATGTCAGCGTGCCGGTGAGCCGGGCGAACCAAAGCGAGCTGCCGACGATCCTGAAATATTTCTACGACCGCAACGTCACCAAGGTCGGGCTCGACGGCCTGAGCAGCCGCTGCGCCTCCGACCGCTCGGTCTTCGACAGCCTGGCGCTCTCGCCGATGCCGATCCGCTGCGGGACCAATGTCGTGAACGACCTCATCGTCGACAGCGACGGGCTGGTGATGATCTGCTGCCAGGATTTCGAGCGGGTCGACAGCATCGGCGATCTCTCGAAGGAGACGCTCGCAGGCGTGCTCACGAACATGGCCCGGCGCACGGTCTACGAGCAGTTCGCGAACGGGCGCCACGAGGAGCGCCAGACCTGCTCGCGCTGCTTCGGCGACCCGCGCATCGAGACGGACAAGTATCCGGTCCCGCTGCCTGCCTAGCGCAGGCGGGGTGTTCAGAACCGGTCGATGATCGTCACGCCCGTGCCCTCGAAGCGGTCCATCGCCATCAGGGCGGGGATCGATTCGGCGAGATCGATGCGGCGGCCGACGAGCTGCTGCGGGGTGAGCTTGCCGGCGCTGATCATGTCGAGCATCGCGCCATAGCGATGCGCCTGCATGCCGTGGCTGCCGAGGATTTCGAGCTCGTGGGCGATGACCTGCGCCATCGGGATCGGCGGGGTCGCCTGCTCCGCCAGCAGGAGCCCGACCTGGATATGCTTGCCGCGCTTGCGCAGGTTCGCGACCGAGTTGAAGCAGGTCTGCGGGTGGCCGAGCGCATCGAGCGAGACATGGGCGCCGCCGCCGGTGGCGTCGCGCACGGCGGCGACGACATCGGGCTGGGTCTTCGCGTTGATCGTCACCGCGGCACCGACCTCGCGGGCGAGGCGCAGTTTGTCGTCGGAGATGTCGACCGCGACGACATTCGCGCCGAGCGCATTGGCGATCATGATCGCAGAGAGGCCGACGCCGCCGCAGCCGTGAACGGCGACCCATTGCCCGGCCGAGACCTTGCCCTGGTCGACCACGGCGCGGAACGAGGTCACGAAGCGGCAGCCGAGGCTGGCGGCGGTGGCGAAGTCGATCTCCTCGGGCAGGCGCACGAGGTTGAAATCGGCGCGGTCGATGCGGACATACTCGGCAAACGAGCCCCAATGGGTGAAGCCGGGCTGGAACTGGTCGTCGCAGACCTGCTGGTTGCCGGAATGGCATTGCGGGCAGGAGCCGCAGCCCGAGACGAAGGGCACGGTGACGCGGTCGCCCTCGCGGAAGCGCACGACGCTGCGGCCGACCGCGGCGATGACGCCGGCGAGCTCATGGCCCGGCACATGCGGCAGGCGGATATCGGGATCGTGGCCGACCCAGCCATGCCAGTCGCTGCGGCACAGGCCGGTCGCCTCGACCTTGATGATAACGCTGTGCGGCTCCGGCGTCGGGTCCGGCAGGATGCGCAGTTCAGGGGCCTGCCCGAAGGCTTCGTAGACGACGGCTTTCATGGGGCGTGCCTCCTTCGGTCGAGGCCCGTGTCATGGGGCAGCGCTGCGGGACGCGTCAACCGCGCGGCGTGGCGGTGCGCCTGCGTCACTGTCATGGACGGCGACGGCGAGACGGTGAGACCCCCTTAAGATTCCGCGCCTATGGTGCGTTCGCGCTCGGCCCGCCGCATCGGCGGGCTTTCCGAAGACGGCCGCGAAACATCCATGAGCGACAGCGTCCACGGCTCGACGATCAGCGACACGACCCGATCCGCGGCCGAACCCGGCATGCTCGGCGGTATCCTCGCCGGCTGCGGGCTGTTCATCCTGATGCTGTCGCTGCAGCCCTTTGCCGGCGTGCCGGAGCAGACGGCGCCGGGTGAGTCGACCGGCAACATCGTCAACCAGGTCGGCTGGTTCGGGCTCGGGCTGGTTTTTCTCGTGGCGATGCTCGGCCTGACGCAGCGCGATGTGCTGGCGCGGCTCGGCTTCGGCCGCTGGGCGGTCGTCTTCGGCATAGCCGCGCTCTCGATCGCGCAGTCGCTCGATCCGACGGCGTCATTGCGCGGGCTTCTGCTCACCGCGATCGTGATGATCGTCGTCGCGGGCGTGCTCGTCCTGCCACGCGACGAGCGCAGCTTCGCTTCCGCAGCGGTCAATGCCTGCCTCGTGCTGCTGGTTCTGGTCTACGCCATGCTGGTCGTGGCGCCGCATCTGGTCCTCCACAGCGCGGAGGGGGCCGAGGGCGTGCATGCCGGCGACTGGCGCGGGCATCTCTCGCACAAGAATTTCGCCGCCCCCGTCTTCTCGATCGTGGCGATGATCGGCATCTACGGCTGGCGCAGCGGCCTGCGCTGGCGCGGCGCGCTCGTCGTTGCGCTCGGCGTCCTCTTCGTTCTCAACAGCGGCTCCAAGACGACGATGGGCTTCCTGCCGCTCGCCATCGGCGTGGTCACGCTGGCGCGCGTCACCGGCCGGCCGGGGCTCGCGGTCCTGGTCCATCTCGCGCTGGTCGCGTTGATCGCGGCGCTGACCGTCGGCTCGGTGATGTCGCCCGCGCTCAATGCCATGCTCAAGGCGCTGATCTCGGATCCGACCTTCACGGGCCGCGACGAGATCTGGAAATTCGCCCTGCAGCGTATTTCCGAGCGGCCCTGGTTCGGCTACGGCTATGCCAGTTTCTGGCAGACGCCGGCCGTGACGGGTTTCGAAGAAAACTACGAGGCGAGCTGGGATATCCGCGGCATCGGCTCCGGCCATAACAGCTATCTCGACGCCGCCCTGACTTTCGGCGTGCCCGGCGCGGTGCTGGTGACGTGGTTTCTGATGGGCCGGCCGCTGATCGACTACATGCGCAGCCGGCAGATTCCGGCGAACCGTAATCTCGCCGACCTCTTCGCCATGATCCTGATCTTCATGACCTATGTCGGGATGTTGGAGTCCTTTCCGCTCAACCGAGCCGATCCGCTCTGGGTGCTGTTCGCCATGGCGGTGATGGGGCTTGGCCTCGCCGCGCGGATGCGGACGAAAGCGTCCTGACCGGCTGCGGATCACTCCGCCGGAGCGAGCTCGGCCGCCTTGCCCTTGCGCCATTGCTTCTGGCCGAGCACGTAGGGCTTCACCTTGAGGAAAGGCTTCTCGATCCACAGCCACGACACCAGCGCGAAGGCGATGACGATCGGCGCCGAAATGGCGAAGAGCAGCGGTCCATTGCCATGGGCGAAATCGGTCTGGCTGACGATCGCCTGCTGGATCGGGAAGCCGTAGAGATAGATGCCGTAGGAGACATCGAGCTTCTTGATCCGCGCCGGCAGATGCAGCGGCAGCAGGCCGAGATAGACCACGCAATAGGTCAGGAAGGGCGGCACGAAGAAGGCATATTCGCGCGGTGCGGCCATCAGGGCGACCGAGGCCAGGAGCGCTGCGACGAAGAGCAGCCAGTGCATCTTCACATGCTCACACCACTGGAAATACAGGCAGCCGACCAGGAAATAGAAGACCACGACGGTCCAGTGGTAATTGCCCTCGGTGACGCCGAATCCGACCTTGAACGCGGCAATGGTGGCGCCGAGGATGACCGCGATCGACAGGGCGGCGAAGAGCAGCCGGCGGTGGAGGATGCCGACCGCGATCATGATCGCCATCAGGATGTAGCAGTAGAATTCCGGCTTGAGGGTCCAGAGGTTCTGGTTGACCACGCCCGCGACGGGATTGCTCTCGAACACGCCCGGCAGTTCGAAGCGGATGCGCCCGACGATATTGCCGAAATACTCCCAGAACCGGATATCGGCGACGTAGTCCCGCAGCAGCCAGGTCGTCAGCAGCGGGCCGAGCACCAGCGCCGACAGGGTGATCTCGACGAAGAGCGCCGGCACGATGCGGATGGCGCGCAGCGTGATGAAGGGCCGAACAGCATCGGTGCGCATGGCGCTGCCGGTGACGAGGAAGCCGCTGAGCGCGAAGAAGGCCGGCACCAGGCTCATCAGAAAGATGCCGTGCAGCCCTTCCCAGTCGCGGCTCGTATCGGCGCCAGCGACCCAGCCCGAATGCACCGCCAGGATGGTCAGCGACAGGATCAGGCGCATCGCATTGAAGCCGGGGCCTTCACCGCCGTTCCGGTTCAGGATATCGGCAGCGCTGGGAAGGGAACGGTAGAGCCGGAACATGCCTCACCTGGATGCGGAACTGCATCATGCGCAGGTGACGATATGGACTGGCGGCCGTGCCGCTTTCAACACATGCCGGCAGTTAGTCTTAATCCGAGGCTGACCGGACACTCCACGGGGCCGTCGACACCGGCCCGGCTTCAGGCGAGCGAGAGACCTATGAGCGCACCCCCGATTTTCCTTGGCCTCATCGGCGCCGGCATCATGGGCGAGCGCATGCTGCGCGCCGCGCTCGACCAGCCCGCGACGGCACTTCGCGTCGCCGGCATCTGGGACCCTTCCACCGAGGCGATGGCGCGAATCGTGGCGGCCCTGCCGGTCGTCCAGCAGCAGCCCGATACTGCGGCGCTGATCGCGGCGAGCGACTGCGTCTACATTGCCTCGCCGCCCTCTTCCCATCTCGGCCATGCGCGCGCTGCGTTGGCCGCAGGCAAGGCGGTGTTCTGCGAGAAGCCGTTGGCGGTCGATGTCGAGGATGCGCGGGCTTTCGTCGGCGAGGCCGGCGATCGCGGCGCGGTGAACTTCCCCTTCGCCTCCTCGCCTGCGGTCGCGCGTTTGCGGGAATGGATCGACGCGGGCGTGATCGGCACGCCTCAGCACGTCTCGATCGAGGTCGCCTTCGCGAGCTGGCCGCGCTCCTGGCAGGTCGATGCCGCCGGCTGGCTCGACCGCACCGCGCAGGGCGGCTTCACCCGCGAGGTCGTCTCGCATTTCCTGTTCCTGACCCGCCGCATCGCCGGGCCTTTCGCCGGGCTTGCCGCCAAGGCGGCCTATCCCGAAGCCGGCAAGAGCGAGCGCCGGATCGAGGCGTCGCTGACCGCGGGCGCCCTGCCCGTCACCCTGACCGGCAGCGTCGGTACGACCACGAAGGACGACCATAACGTCTGGACGCTGGAAGGCGACAAGGGCGCGATCCGGCTCTGCGACTGGTCGCGGGCCGAGCGCCGCCTTCCCGATGGCAGCTGGGAAGCCGATCCGGAGGCGCTCTCCCAGAACGAGGCACGCCCGCTGGCGCTGCGGCGCCAGCTCGAAGGCGTCGCGAAGCTGACCCGCGGCGAGCCACATCACCTCGCGACTTTGCGCGAAGCGTTCGATGTGCAGGAAATCGTCGAGACGATCCTGAAAAGCGCCTGACGCGCGAACGGATCGTTTTCGGGAAGAGCCACCCTTGTCATTCCGGGGCGCGCCGCAGGCGCGAACCCGGAACCCACGACGGGGCGAGACATTCGATGCCGCCTTGTAGGCCTCTCGCCCGGTCGTGGGTTCCGGGTTCTTCGCTACGCAAAGCCCCGGAATGACAAGAGTGGCCTTGGAAACTGCCCGGATGGCATAAATTTGCGGCAGATCGGCCCAAAAACCCTTCTTCAGGATAATTCTACTCTAGCTTGCAGATAATTCGAAAAAACCGACTACCCATTGTGAATTGAGCCGAAACCCACCTGTAGCGTAAAATCCCTGTTCGAAAGACCGAACGGGGATGGGCGTTATCGTGGCAGTTCTCAACGTCATCGATCGACAAGGCCGGAGCCATGAACTCGAAGCCGTGGAAGGCTGGCGGGTCATGGAAATCCTGCGCGACTACAAGGTCGGCATCGAGGGCGTCTGCGGCGGTTCCTGCGATTGCGGTACCTGCCATGTCATCGTCGCGCAGGAATGGGCCGGGAAGCTGCCCGAGCCGCGCGACGAGGAGATCGACGCGCTCGACGAATTGCCGCTGATCGAGGCTACCTCGCGCCTCTCCTGCCAGATCATCTGGGCTGACGATCTCGACGGGCTGACCCTGACGCTGGCGGAGGCCGCGTGATGGCCGCCCCAGCGAAACGCGTTCCCCTGCCGGCGATCCTCCTCGCCAACGACCTGCTCGACGGCGATGTCGTCTTCGCCTTCATCGACGGCGCTGATCCACTGGCCTGGACCCGCGACCCTGCGCTCGCGCTGGTCGCGGCCGACGATGCGGCGGCCGACCGGCTCGAAGCCTTCGCCGCCACTGAGCTGCGCGGCAACAAGGTCGTCGACGCCTATCTCGTCGATGTCGCCATCGAGAGCGGCAGTCCGGTTCCCCGCCATTTCCGCGAGCGCTTCAAGACGCTCGGCCCCAGCAATCGTCCCGATCTCGGCAAGCAGGCCGGTGAAGGCATCGCCTCCGCGCCGAAGGGCTGATTTCCATGTATCGTTACGATGAATTCGACGAGCGTTTCGTCCGGGAGCGGGTGGCCCAGTTCACCGACCAGGTGACGCGCCGTCTCGACGGCTCGCTGACCGAGGACGAGTTCAAACCGCTCCGCCTCAAGAACGGCGTCTATCTCCAGCTCCACGCCTATATGCTGCGCATCGCCGTGCCCTATGGCACGCTGAATTCGCGCCAGCTGCGCCAGCTCGCGCTGATCGGCGAGCGCTATGACCGCGGCTACGGCCATTTCACCACGCGCCAGAACCTGCAGTTCAACTGGCCGAAGCTGCGCGACGTGCCTGAAATCCTCGGCCTGCTCGCCGATGTCGAGATGCATTGCATCCAGACCTCCGGCAACTGCATCCGCAACGTCACGGCCGACCATTTCGCCGGGGTCGCGCAGGACGAGATCGAGGATCCGCGCCCGACCGCCGAGCTGATCCGGCAATGGTCCTCGGCCCATCCCGAGTTCAGCTATCTGCCGCGCAAGTTCAAGATCGCGGTGACCGGCGCCGAGGCTGACCGCGCCGTGATCAAGGCCCACGATATCGGCCTGCGCCTGCGCCGCCATCCCGACACGCATGAGACCTGCTACGAGATCAGCGTCGGCGGCGGGCTCGGCCGCACGCCGATGATCGGCAAGGTCGTGCGCGACTACCTGCCGAAGAAGGACCTGCTCGCCTATCTCGAGGCGATCATGCGGGTCTATAATCTCGAGGGCCGGCGCGACAACAAGTACAAGGCGCGCGTCAAGATCCTCGTCCACGAGATCGGCGCCGAGGAATTCACCCGCCGGGTCGAGGCGGAATTCGCCCAGCTCGACGGCCCTTCGATCAATGCCGATCCGGAAGAGGTCGCGCGCATCGCCGCCTATTTCGCGCCGCCGCGCTATGAAGTTCTGCCGGCCGTCAGCAACACGCTGGAAGCAGCGAAGGCCGCAAACCCCGCCTTCGCCCGCTGGGTCGAGGTCAACACCGTCCCGCACAAGGCGCCGGGCTATACCGCGCTGACGATCTCGCTGAAGCCTGCGGGACAGGCGCCAGGCGACGCGACCAGCGAGCAGATGCGCCGCGTCGCCGATCTCGCCGAGCGCTATTCCTTCGACGAGTTGCGCGTCACCCATGCGCAGAACCTCGTGCTGCCGCATGTGCGCCAGCGCGATCTCTATGCGATCTGGCAGGCACTCGGCGAGGCGGGGCTTGCCACCGCCAATGTCGGGCTCGTCACCGACATCATCTCCTGCCCCGGCCTCGACTATTGCGCGCTGGCGACGGCGCGCTCGATCCCGATCGCGCAGGCGATCCAGAGCCGCTTCGCGGATGAGGCCCGCCAGCGCGAGATCGGACCGCTCGGCATCAAGATCTCCGGCTGCATCAATGCCTGCGGCCACCACCATGTCGGCCATATCGGCATTCTCGGCCTGGAGAAGCGCGGCATCGAATCCTACCAGATCACGCTCGGTGGCGACGCCACCGAGAATGCCGCGATCGGCGAGATTCTCGGCCCCGGCCTCGCTGCCGAGGAGGTGCCTGACGCGATCGAGCGGATCATCGGCGTTTATCTCGCCGCCCGCAGCGAGGGCGAGAGCTTCATCGACAATGTCCGCCGCATCGGCCTCGCGCCCTTCAAGGCCGCATTCCAGGAGACCGCCCGTGCCGCTGCTTGACCGGAACGGAAACGCCGAGGACCGCTGGACCCGCAGCGAGGGAGCGGGAATCGGCAACATCCCGGCCGCGCTCGTGCCCTGGGAGGTGCTCGTCGAGGCGCTCGATACGCAGGAGCCCGCGCAGGTGATCGGCGTGCTGATCCCCAACAACGTGCCCTTCGCCGAGCTCGCGCCCTTCCTGCCGCGGCTGGCGCTCGTCGCCATCGCCTTCCCGGCCTATGCGGACGGGCGCGGCTTCAGCCTAGCTCGCCTGATCAAGCGTGCCGGCTTCGCGGGCGAGATTCGTGCAAGCGGCCCGCTGATCGCCGACCAGTTCGCCTATGCCCTCTCCTGCGGTTTCGACACGATCGAGTTGCCGGAGGCGAACGCGGCCCGCCAGCCGGTATCGCGATGGCTGCATGCGCGCGACTCGTTCAGCGCCACCTATCAGCGCGGCTATGGCGAAAGCGGCCGCAACGTCCTTGACCAGCGCCGGGCGGCGAGAGCCGCCGCGCCCATCGCAGCGGAGTGAGGCATGACGATCTCGACCGCGACACATGGCTCCATCGAACAGCCCCGCTCGACGCTGGGCATCGATGAGGATCGCCCCGACGCCGAGCTGGAGGCCCTGCTGCCCCGGTCGGCTGCGAGCGAGGCACGCGGGCGCTGGTTCGATCTCTGCTTTCGCCTTATCATCCTGGCACTGGCCGCGCTGTGGCTGCTGACGCCACCGGCGGGCAACGAGCGCATCGCGGCAGACGAGAAGGCCGTAGCGACGACCCGATGACCGAAAGACAGCCCGAATCCACCGCGGCCCGCATCGAGCCGCTGGCGACGCTGCCGCTCTTCCACAAGCTGGTCGGGCGCAAGGTCGTGCTCGCCGGCGGGACCGAGGGCGCGCTGTGGAAGGCGGAGTTATTGGCGGCGACCGGGGCTGAGCTGCATATCTTCGCCGATGGCGCGGAGGCGCTGTTCGCAGGGCTGGCGCAGGGCGAAATCGGCCATCGCGTGCATGTGCACCACCGCGCCTGGCAGGCTGACGACCTCACCGATGCGGCGATAGCGGTCGCCGATCTTGATGACGCCAATGCGGTCCGGTCTTTCGTCGCGGCGGCGCGGCAGGCGGGCGTGCCCGTCAACATCGTCGACAAGCCGGAGCATTGCGATTTCGCCTTCGGCGCGCTGGTCAACCGCTCGCCGCTGATCGTCGCGGTCTCCACGGATGGTGCGGCTCCGGTCTTCGGGCAGGCGATCCGCACCAAGATCGAGGCGCTGCTGCCTGCCGGCTTGAAGAACTGGGCGCAGGCGGCTGCCGATTGGCGCCCGGCGGTGCAGGCCCGCGAGTTGCCCTTCGCGCTGCGCCGCAGCTTCTGGGAGCTCTTCGCCGGCAGGGCCTTGGCCGAGCCGGAGCGCGCGCCGAATCTCGATGACGAGGCCGAGCTTTTCGCGAAGCTCTCCCGGATCGAAGCCGCCCATGACGGCAAGGGCCGCGTCACGCTGGTCGGCGCCGGCCCGGGCGATCCGGAACTGCTGACGCTGAAGGCGATCCGCGCGCTGCAGAGCGCCGACATCATTCTCTACGACGATCTCGTCTCGCCCGGCGTGCTCGAACTGGCGCGGCGCGAGGCCAAGCGCATGCTGGTCGGAAAGACCGGCTACGGCCCCTCGGTGAAGCAGGGCGACATCAATGCGCTGATCGTTTCGCTTGCTGCCCAAGGCAAACATGTCGTTCGGCTCAAAGGCGGCGATCCCGGCATCTTCGGCCGCGCCGGCGAGGAGATCGAGGCCTGCCACGCCGCAAGCATCCCGGTTGCGATCGTGCCCGGCATATCGGCGGCGCAGGGCGCGGCCGCCTCGCTCGGCCTGTCGCTGACCCATCGCGACCACGCGCGGCGCCTGCAATTCGTCACCGGCCATTCGCGCAAGGGCGAGTTGCCCGACGATCTCGACTGGCGCGCCATGGCGGATCCTGCCGCCTCGACCGTGATCTACATGGCGCGCGCCACCCTGCCCGGCTTCCGGGAGCGCGCCATCGCCGCCGGGCTCGATCCGCAGACCCCGGCCGTCGCCGTGCTCGCCGCCACGCGCCCTGACGAGCAGCGCGTCGCCGCGACCATCGCCGACCTGCCGGAACGACTCGGCGAATTGCCGACGAACGGCCCCGTCCTCGTCCTGCTCGGCCATGCCTTCGGCCCAGCCCTTTCCGCCGCGAATCCGGCGGAAGATCGTCGCCGCGCCTGACTGTGGCCCGGCTTCGTTGCCGAGTGGAACGTCATCGCCGGAGATGCGTTTTCTCCTCCGGCACCCCAATTTGGAAAGCGCTGTTTGCGCTAAGTCATTGAGGCGCAGACGATAATTCAGTACGTTTCGTTTGTTTTTAAGAACGGGTCGATGCCTCATCCGAGCCTCGCCGTGAACCAACGGAGCCCTGACATGACGCGACCCGTTTACAGCCGCCTCCTCCGGGCCGGGCTGGTTCTGGGAGCCTTCACGCTCTGCTTTGGCGTCGTCGCCGGGGCCCGCGCCCAGACCGAGCTCCTCAACGTCTCCTATGACCCGACCCGCGAGCTCTATCGCGAGATCAACGCGGCCTTCATCGCCGAATGGAACGCCAAGAATCCCGACAGGAAGATCGCGACGATCCGCCAGTCGCATGGCGGTTCCGGCGCGCAGGCCCGCACCGTGATCGACGGGCTCAACGCCGATGTCGTGACGCTGGCGCTGGCCGGCGATATCGACGCGGTCGCCGAGCGCTCGAAAAAGCTGCCGCTCGACTGGCAGAAGCGCCTGCCGCATAATTCCTCGCCCTATACCTCGACGATCGTCTTCCTCGTCCGCAAGGGCAACCCGAAGGCGATCAGGGACTGGGGCGACCTGGTGAAGCCCGGCGTGCAGATCATCACGCCGAACCCGAAGACCTCGGGCGGGGCGCGCTGGAACTATCTCGCCGCCTGGGCCTATGCCGAGAAGGCCTTCAACAAGGACGAGGCGAAGGTGCGCGACTACATCGCCAAGCTCCTCACCAATGTCCCGGTGCTCGACACCGGCGCGCGCGGCGCGACCACGACCTTCACCCAGCGCGGCATCGGCGACGTCTTCCTGTCCTGGGAGAACGAGGCCTTCCTTGCGCTCAAGGAATTCGGTGCCGACAAGTTCGACATCGTGGTACCGAGCCTGTCGATCCTGGCCGAACCGCCGGTCACGCTGGTCGATGCCAATGTCGATGCCAAGAAGACCCGCGAGCAGGCGCAGGCCTATCTCGATTTCCTCTACACGCCGAAGGGACAGGCGATCATCGCCAAGAACTTCTATCGTCCGCGCAACCCGGAGGCGGCCGAGGCGAAGGACATCGCCAATTTCCCGAAGGTCGATCTCGTGACGATCGACGACGTGTTCGGCGGGTGGAAGAAGGCCCAGCCGACCCATTTCGGCGATGGCGGCACCTTCGACCAGCTCTACAAGCCAGCGCGCTGAGGACCTGTCCATGACGGCGGCGACGACGACCTTCCGATGGCGCGAGCCGAGCATCCTGCCCGGCTTCGGGTTGGCGCTCGGCATCACCGTGACGGCGTTGTCGCTGATCGTGCTGATCCCGCTGGCCGCACTCTTCCTGAAGGCCGCCAGCGCCGGCCCCGCCGATATCTGGGCGGTGGCGACCTCGCCGCGCACCTTGGCCGCGCTGAAGCTCTCCTTCACCGCTGCGCTCTTCGCCGCGCTGGTCAATGCCGTGTTCGGGCTGATCCTGGCCTGGGTGCTGGTGCGCTACGACTTTCCCGGACGGCGCCTGATCGATGCCGCCGTCGACCTGCCCTTCGCTCTGCCGACTGCGGTCGCCGGCATCTCGCTGGCGGCGATCTATGCGCCGAACGGCTGGGTCGGCTCGCTCTTGGCACCGCTCGCCTTCAAGCTGACCACCCCCTTCACCGATCTCTCCTTCGGCTTCGACGGCAAGGTCGCCTATACGCCGCTGGGCGTGATGGTGGCGCTGATCTTCATCGGCCTGCCCTTCGTCGTGCGCACCGTCCAGCCCGTGCTGGAAGAGTTGCAGAGCGATGTCGAGGAAGCCGCGGCCCTGCTCGGCGCCAGCCGCGTGCGGACGATCTTCCGGGTTATCCTGCCGCCGGTCCTGCCGGCGCTGATGACCGGCTTCGTGCTCGCCTTCGCGCGGGCGGTCGGGGAATACGGCTCGGTGATCTTCATCGCCGGCAACGTGCCGATGATCTCCGAGATCGCCCCGCTGCTGATCGTGATCCGGCTGGAGCAGTTCGACTATGCGGGCGCAGCCGTGGTGGCGACGATGATGCTGCTGATCTCGTTTGCGCTGATCCTCGCCGGCAACCTGATCCAGGCCCGCGCCCGCCGGAGGTTCGGCGATGTCTGACGCGACCCTGCCCTCCGCTGCCACAGCCGCGCCGACACGCAGCCCCAGCCGTGCGCGCGGCGAGAGCCCCGTCGTTCAGTTCGTGTTGATCGCGGTTTCCCTCGCCTTCCTGCTGCTCTTCCTGCTGCTGCCGCTGGTCACGGTCTTCATCGAGGCCGCCGCCAAGGGCTGGGAAGCCTATCGTGCCGCGATCACCGAACCCGATGCGCTGGCAGCGATCCGGTTGACCTTGCTCGTCGCCGCGATCGCGGTGCCGTTCAATATCGTCGTCGGCATCGCCGCGGCCTGGGCCGTCGCCAAGTTCGAGTTCCGCGGCAAGAACCTGCTGATCAGCCTGATCGACCTGCCCTTCTCGGTCTCGCCGGTGATCTCGGGCCTCGTCTTCGTGCTGCTCTTCGGAGCGCAGGGCTATCTCGGGCCGTGGCTGCAGGCAAACGATCTCAAGATCGTCTTCGCCCTGCCGGGCCTGATCCTCGCCACCGTCTTCGTCACCTTCCCTTTCGTGGCACGCGAACTGATCCCGCATATGCAGTCGCTGGGGTCATCCGACGAAGAGGCGGCGCTGACGCTCGGCGCCTCGCCCTGGCGCGTCTTCTTCTGCGTGACGCTGCCGAACGTGAAATGGAGCCTGTTCTACGGCGTCCTGCTCTGCAACGCCCGCGCAATGGGCGAATTCGGGGCCGTCGCGGTCGTCTCGGGCAAGATCCGGGGCCTGACCAACACCATGCCGCTGCATATCGAGATCCTCTACAACGAGTACATGGGCGCGGCCGCCTTCGCGGTGGCCTCGCTGCTGGCGGGGCTGGCGCTGATCACCCTCGTGCTCAAGACCCTGCTGGAATGGCACTATGGCGATGTGATCGCCGCCAGCCGCCGTCACTGACCCACAGACGAAGGATTTCTCGCCATGTCGGTCGCCGTTACCATCGAGACCATCGAAAAGCGCTTCGACAACTTCCCGGCGCTGCGGGGCGTCTCGCTCGATATCCAGCCGGGGGAACTGGTGGCGCTGCTCGGCCCCTCGGGCTCGGGCAAGACCACGCTTTTGCGCCTGATCGCCGGGCTGGAGGAGGCCGATCGCGGCCGCGTGCTGTTCGGCGAAACCGATACGCGCAACCTCTCGCTGCGCGACCGCCGCATCGGCTTCGTCTTCCAGCAATATGCGTTGTTCAAGACGATGAACGTCGCCGAGAATATCGGCTTCGGCTTGAAGTCCCGGCCACGCCACGAGCGCCCGAGCAACGACGAAATCCGCAAGCGTGTCAGAGACTTGCTCGAACTCGTTCAGTTGCCGGGGCTGGAGAAGCGCTATCCGAGCCAGCTTTCGGGCGGCCAGCGCCAGCGTGTCGCGCTCGCCCGCGCGCTCGCCATCGAGCCGCGCGTCCTGCTGCTCGACGAGCCCTTCGGCGCGCTCGACGCCAAGGTCCGCAAGGACCTGCGCGCCTGGCTGCGCGAATTGCATGGCCGCACCGGGCACACCACCGTCTTCGTCACCCACGATCAGGAAGAGGCGCTGGAGCTGGCCGACCGCGTCGCCATCCTGAACGAGGGCCGCATCGAGCAGGTCGGCTCGGCCGACGATGTCTACGACCACCCGGCGACGCCCTTCATCTGCGAGTTCCTGGGCGAGGTGAACAAGCTACCTGTCAAGGTGGTGGGCAGCCAGGCCTTCTTCGGCGACCGGCCGGTGCTGGGCGGATTGTCACAGAACCAGGGCGGCCCGGCCTCGCTCTATGTCCGGCCGCAGCATCTGCGCATCGTCGACGAGACGCCATTGGCCCTGCCCGGCACGGTCGAGCACCTGCGCCGCAACGGGCCCATCCGCAGGGCCGAAGTCGCGGTCGAAGGGCTGAAGAAGCGGCTCGAAGTCGATCTCGCCAGCCAGGTCGCCCCCGCGATCGGCGAGCGCATCCGGCTGCGCATCACGCATGGCAACCTGTTCGCCGCCGCCTGACCCCGCAATTTCGCGCATCGCGGCCTGCGAAAACCGGATTCCCCTTTCCGGCCCGATGCCATAGCCTCCCGGGCGAATCCGGCCGCCATCTCGGCAGCCGGCGCTCGATCCGGACGGGAGATCGCCATGAAAGCACGCGCGAAATGGGTTGATGGCATGGCCTTCATGGGCGAGTCCGGCAGCGGACACGCCATGATCATGGACGGCGCGCCGGAATATGGCGGGCGCAATCTCGGCATCCGCCCGATGGAAATGCTGCTGATCGGGCTCGCCGGCTGCACGGCTTTCGATGTCGTCGGGATGATCAAGAAGGGCCGCGAGAACATCACCGGCTGCGAGGTCGATGTCGAGGCCGAGCGCGCCACGACCGACCCCAAGGTCTTCACCAAGATCCACCTCGCCTACCGCATCACCGGCAAGGGCCTGTCTCATGCCAAGGCGGAGCGGGCCGTCACATTGTCGAAGGAAAAGTACTGTTCGGCTTCGATCATGCTCGGGGCGACCGCCGAGATGAGCTACAGCCTCGAAGTGATCGACGAATTGCACAAGGAAGCCGCTGAATGAGCCGGGCTGAATTCGCCGGACTGATCACGCCGGACGCGCTCGCCGCGCGGCTCGGCGACGAGAACCTCGTCATCATCGATATCCGCACCACTGCCGACGGTGCGAAGGCGGCCTTCGAGGCCGGCCATGTCCCCGGTGCGGTCCATTCCGACTATGCCGCCGATGGCTGGCGCGCGAGGATCGGCAATGCGCCCGGAATGCTGCCCCCGCTCGACCATCTCGCCGCGCTCGCCGGGCGGCTCGGCATCAAGCCGCATGACGACGTCGTCATCGTCCCGGCCGGCACGGCCGCCACCGATTTCGCCGCGGCGGCGCGGGTCTACTGGACGCTGAAGTTCATCGGCCATGGCCAGCAGGCGATCCTCGACGGTGGCTTCAAGGCCTGGACGGCCGATCCGAAGCGCCCGGTCGCAACTGGTGCCTCGGCTCCGAAGAGCGCAGCCCCCTATCCGGTCGTGGCGCAGCAGGGCCTGCGCAGCACCGCGGATTCGACCCTCGTTGCCTCCCGAAGCAAGCAGGCGAGCCTCGTCGATGCGCGCGGCCCCAGCTATTTCGAAGGCCGCGAGAAATCGGCGGAAGCCGCGCGGGCCGGCCATATCCCCGGCGCGATCCAGCGCGACTATGCCGGCGCCTTCGAACCCGGCAACGGCAAGCTCAAGGCCGCCAGTGAGTTGGAACAGCTCTTCGCGGTCGTACCGCAGGGACCGGTCGTCTCCTATTGCAATACCGGCCACTCGGCAGCGGCGAACTGGTTCGTGCTGTCGGAGGTGCTCGGCCGTGACGAGGTCGCGCTCTATGACGGCTCGATGACCGACTGGACACAGGATCCGGACCGCCCGGTCGCGACCGGCAAGGCGGCCTGATCGCGCTTTCGATTGCAAATCAGCTTGAAAAGGTTCAAAGGAAGCGCCGATCGCGTGCCCTGACGCGCGGCGCTTCCTGACATTCTGAACCGAGCCATCAGCCGATGAACGCCGTCGCGCCGAAAATCTCCTTCGTTTCGCTGGGCTGCCCCAAGGCGCTCGTCGATTCCGAACGGATCATCACCTCGCTGCGCTCCGAGGGTTACGAGCTCTCCAAGAGCCATGCCGGGGCCGACCTCGTCATCGTCAACACCTGCGGCTTCCTCGACTCAGCCAAGGCGGAGTCTCTGGAAGCGATCGGCTCGGCCATGGCCGAGAACGGCAAGGTCATCGTCACCGGCTGCATGGGCGCCGAGCCCGAGCAGATCCGCGACGCCTTCCCGAACGTGCTCGCGATCACCGGCCCGCAGGCCTATGAGAGCGTCGTCTCGGCGGTGCACCAGGCCGTGCCGCCGAAGCACGACCCCTTCGTCGATCTCGTGCCCGACCAGGGCGTGAAGCTGACGCCGCGGCACTACGCCTATCTCAAGATTTCAGAGGGCTGCAACAATCGCTGCACCTTCTGCATCATCCCGAAGCTGCGCGGCGACCTCGTCTCGCGGCCGATCGGCGACGTGCTGCGTGAGGCCGAGAAGCTGGCCAAGGCCGGCGTCAAGGAATTGCTGGTGATC